>Ga0114933_10000345_pt1 | contig 56549 bp, 52 predicted proteins | sample 4SBtaG_FD_89691 | JGI IMG/M metagenome (GOLD analysis project Ga0114933, IMG submission 89691) | Deep subsurface microbial communities from Kolumbo volcano to uncover new lineages of life (NeLLi) - 4SBTROV12_W25 metaG | ecosystem: Environmental > Aquatic > Marine > Volcanic | place: Kolumbo...
TGGCTTTTTTGACAACATTAAATTAACTCCAATTCCAATAACAACATATTCGAGACAATCATTTTTTACAGAAGATTCTAACAATATCCCCCCTACTTTGGTCTGCCGTACAATCAGATCATTTGGCCATTTTAAATTCATATCTATATCAGTAATCGCACGAACAGCCTTTTGAACACAAATAGCGGTCATTGGTTGCAGCACTTCTAGATGTTTTACATCTGGTTTAAGCAGTATGGAAAGTAATAAGTTTCCTGGTTCGGATATCCAACTTGTACCTTTGCGTCCTCTTCCTAAGAGTTGATTATCAGCAACAATAACCAAACCTTCGGACCAGCCATTTCTTGCTAACACATGAACTTCGTCCATCGTGGAGCCAATGGTTTCGTAATACTGAATGTGACTACCAATTATTTTGGTTTGAATGCCTTCTCTCAGCAGGTTAGATACATAATCCACTCTGTCACCAATTATGTTCTAATTTGTCTTCGATAACACTTACTATATCGGAAATAAACACTCTAGATTGATGCATAGTATCTCGTTCTCTAATAGTGACTTTATGATCATCTAAAGAATCGAAATCTATAGTTATACAGAAAGGAGTCCCTATTTCATCCTGTCTTCTGTATCTACGCCCAATACTTTGAGAATCGTCATATTGGCATTTGAATTTAAATTTCAAACGATCCAAAATAGTTTTAGTCAGAGGTACCAGTTTTTCATTTTTACTCAAAGGCAATATGGCAACTGTCACAGGAGCTAATAATCTATGAAACTTTAACACTGTACGGGTTGATTCACCGTCAGGTTCCTCATCATAAGCATCTAACCAAAATGCAAGGGTAGCCCTATCCACTCCTCCAGACGGTTCAATAACATATGGTACAAACCTTGATTTAGTAGTTTCATCAAAATACGAGATGTCTGTACCACTGCTTTGCGCATGTTGTGTCAAGTCAAAGTCTGTGCGGTTAGCTATACCTTCTAGTTCGCCCCATCCCCAAGGAAACCTGTACTCTATGTCATAAGTTTCCTTAGCGTAATGAGCTAATTCAGAATCATCATGTTTTCGGATCCTTAAATTATCTTCTCTAATTCCATACTTTATGTACCAGTCATACCGCTCTTTAAGCCAAGACTGCAACCACTGATCATCTTCACCAGGAGTAACAAAGAATTCAATTTCCATTTGTTCAAATTCTCTGGTTCTGAAAGTAAAGTTTCCTGGTGTGATTTCATTGCGGAAGGATTTTCCTATCTGTGCTATACCAAAAGGCAATTTTTTTCTTGAGCTGTTAAGCACGTTGTTAAAATTAACAAATATTCCTTGAGCTGTTTCCGGGCGCAAAAATATTTCTGAAGCAGTCTCTTCAACTGGACCTTGAAATGTCTTAAACATCAAGTTGAAATTTCTTGGTTCGGTCAATTCCCCAGAACATTCAGGGCATACATCTGTTTCAAGTTGGTCTTCTCTTAATCGAATGTGACAGGTTTTACATTCAACCAACGGATCACTGAAATTATCCAAATGACCACTAGCCTCCCAAACTTGCCTTTGCATCAAAATCGCCGCATCCAAGCCTACAACATCATCTCTGGATACCACTACGCTACGCCACCAAGCCTCTTTAACATTTCGTTTAAGTTCAACTCCTAGGGGACCGTAATCCCAAGTAGAGCTGAGACCGCCATAAATTTCGCTACTTTGAAATACGAAACCCCTTCTCTTAGATAGAGACAAAAGCTTTTCCATATCTCCATATGGTAGATACCGTGTCATTAAATAATCCTCCTAATCACCCAGATTCAAATTAATCGCATTGGTTCAATTTTAATTTTAACCATCTCTGATATGATGTACGTCCACCGATAAGTACTGTTGATCCATCTAATTTAACATATCAAGTTTTAGTGTGTACTTAGAATATCAAGGAACTAATTCGTAGACACTAACCTCACATTCCCAGTCTTGATTCTCCCCCATTCCATCACGCTCCACTGTAGACACATCGTACGAAACGTAGACATGGCCATCATGGACAATTACAGACGGTCGCCCAGATTGGGTCATCGCGTCGCGTTCATAGTTAGTTACTGCTATATCAGTGATTGAATTCCATGAAGAGTCAAATATACCTAACCGAATATTACGAAGTCCATTTTTGTTGATTACATTTTCAACAGATATGTATGAGACAAAGAAAAGTTCCAGCTCTGGGTGGTATACCGTTCCCATAGGCCAGTTACCCCATTGAGCTAACACTTTTGAATCCAAATATTTCCAATTTTGATCATATTGCATCACTATTAAATCCCCAAAAAAGGCAGTTGAAGTTACAAAGTTATATATCCCATCTACAAATACCATAGACGATGCGTTTATATGAGGTGCATCATTTAATATCCGGTTGTCTAATAATTCCAGGTTTTGAGAAAAAAATCGATGGCTTGTCGCTTCACCTTGATATGGATCAAGTTTATGTTGATCAATGTAACCTTTTGCTTCGGAAACATATAACCCAGCCACATCAAGCATCCCATTGACCTCTGCTAACATAAAGTCATTGCCAGGTTCTTTATTTGGATCTCTTGAGATTAAAGTTTCCCCAAGCAATGTCCAATCACTGGGGTCATACTTCTTAAGAGCCCATATATCTTTCCCTCCATCAGTAAGAAAATAATAGGTGTTGTCTATCATTACTGATGCAGTATCGGTACCTCTATTTTCAAAAAGGCCTCCCTTACCAGTAAATTCCATCTGATCTGTGTACCACTTATACCCATACCCTTGTGTGTGTTTTTCCTTAGATGTCCCTCCAAATGTCACCAAGAAATTATCTGATGCAGGCACATAATTTATGCGGCAGAAGGCACCTATAATGTCAATCGTTTCCTCTGGAGTAACTTCAACATTCTTAACAAATTTAAGCAATTTTGGGCCTGAAGGTAGAGGTATAGGTGAGGAGGCAGGGATAGGTGTGAATGTAGGCTTAATCACGGATTTTGCTTTGGGTTTGGGAGCGACTCTTGGCTTTTGTTCAGAATTAGGTCTATCATCCGCAACAATCGTACCCACAGCTCCGGTCGCTTCATTTTCTATAACAGCTGACACTTGAGCGCCGATTACATTTTTCTCTGTTTCTGTAGTCGATTCTGAAGCACACGACAAAATAAAACTCATCAATGCAAGTGACCAGCCTATCATCAAACATCGTCGAGCAACTGACCTACTTCGTAGTTGCTGTATTCTCAAATAATCCTCTTACTTTCATCGGTTCTGGTTAATAGCATTGACTAAATTTTGTGTAGCAAACTCTTCTAGAGTGATGTATGTACCACCTATGTGTGTTGCTAAATCTTTTGCTTTACCTAATTTAACATATCCTGTTTCAGTATCTATTACGATACTTCGTAACCCTTTAAATTTGAATTCATTGCACACTCTATGCAGTTCCTCATCTCTATTCATTTCAGAATTGTTCAATCCTACGTTACTTTTACCATCAGACAATACAACAATTAAAGGGAGAGCATTAACATCTTTGGTTTTTTCTCGTTCTATTATCTCCATCGTCTTCATGAGACCACTAGTTAGAGGAGTACGTCCACCTGTAGGCATGGTATTTAATTTCATTTTTGCGAGATCCACACTATTAGTTGGAGGCAGGATCAATTCAGCAGACTCTTTTCTGAATGTAATCATACAAACAGTATCTCTACGCTGATAGGCATCAAGTAGAAGAGCCATCACTGCTCCTTTGACTTCTACCATCCTCCTTTGGGCACCCATGGACCCACTCGCATCTACTACAAATATAATCAGAGTCCCTGTTTGACTGAATCTGACTTTTTCGCGCAGATCGTTTGACTGTATCACCACCGCAAGAGATTCGGTACCCTTGCGGTCCTTCTGAAAGGGAGCTGCTGCCCTTAACGTTGCATCCAGTGCCAAATCCGTTAATTTGCCTTGTGGTACCCTAGACGACACATAGTATCCCGCTTGTGAAGAGCTATTCGTTTCTGCTCTCCTTCCAAAGGTGCTTCTCTGTTTTTGGTCTTCGGAACGGATTTCTAACTGTTGTATTTTTGGTATATTCCCGATCTCAAAAATTTCGTCTTTATCTCCGCGTTCGGAGTCAAATGAAGAATTTTCGTCATGGTCTTCTGCATCACTTGATGAATCATCCCCATTAGAGTCAGAGGGGTCAGGCTCGTCGGAAGAGGATTCCTGTTCTCCTGATGGACTACTACTTTCCCGTGAATTGTCTTGACCAGAGTTTTCTTGATTGATAATTTCATCAAGCTTATCCTGATCTAGAGATGGTTCCTGAAAAGGCTGACGCCTCTGTCTGTGTAGCAGTGCCATGATAGCCGATTCTTTGACATCTTCTTCAGTTACTTCGGTCCTACCCTCGTATGCGGCTATGGTTATGGCAGTCTTGTACATAACAATATCACCACGCAACCCATCTACCTCAAACCCCGCACATATATCAGATATGAGATATAACATGTCCTCTGGAACTTTTACATTGGGCAGCAAGGTACGACTTTTGGCGATACGGTCTCTTTCTTGCGCCTCTTCTTTGCCCCACGAATTAACAAAATGATCTGGGCTATCTTCGAAGTTAATTCGCCTTTTTACCACTTCAACTCGGGAGTCAGTTTCTACCTCGTTTGTCACTTCAACTGCTAGCCCGAAACGATCAAGCAGCTGAGGTCTTAAATCTCCTTCCTCAGGATTCATAGTCCCTATCAATATAAATTGGGACTCATGGCTTACTGAAATGCCTTCTCGCTCGACATAATTTCTACCCATAGCCGCTGCGTCTAACAAAACATCAACTAAGTGGTCGTTTAACAGGTTTACCTCGTCTATATACAGGATTCCTTTGTTAGCAGTGGCCAATAGCCCTGGTTCAAAGGAACGGTTACCTGTCTTTATCGCCTCTTCAATATTAAGGGAACCTACAAGTCTATCCTCAGTAGCTCCGACTGGTAACTGTACAATCTGTACTGGCTTAGCTACGCTATTTTTGCTCAATGAATCCGTGCAATAGCCGCATATGGCCTGGGGAGAATTGGGTGCACAATGATATTCGCATCCATCTATCAGATCTAGTTCAGGAAGTAACATGGACAATGCCCTCACTGCTGTCGACTTGGCGGTCCCTTTATTGCCTCTGATTAAAACTCCACCTATTGTCGGATTGATAGCATTCAAAATTAAAGCTTTTTTCATCTGCGATTGACCAACAATCGCAGTAAATGGAAATGTAGGTTGCCTGATTGACTCCAAAATAACTCCTCTCTATGTCCTATCCACGAAAACTATATCGTCATCGTTTATATACATTTCCTTTTTTTCGTTGAATGCATCAAGTCTCTCTTGCTGTAGTTCGACCCTGTTTAGATTATTGTCCAATCTAGGGTTCGGGAAATAACATCTGACGAGCGTCTGATCATATCCTTTGGAGAAACGAACATAATAAGAAACCAGATCTTCATGAGATTGCGCGTGCACAAATTGGGCATTAGTCACATCGTCTGATGCTATATGGCAATGCCAATTATTAGCTTCTAGACTTATGTAACCGTTCTCGATTTCAGGTTCTAACATACCTTCGGAGTTGTTTTCACTTACAACAGACCTACCCCCAATAACCCATATCATGTCATTCATTCTCGCTAATTCCATCAGTAATGCCGTGGCGTTATTCATAGTCATGTATACCCTCCTCTATGATCTGAGATGAAGTATTTATTACTCTTGCCGTGACTCTATTTCTTCTTCGATATCCAAGTACATTTGCCTTAATTGTTCTAACATGTCTGGGTCCGGATTTTCCCATAAATCACGTTCCACAGCTTCCAACAATCGTTCAACTATACTTCTTAATGCCCAAGGATTACTTTCCTTAAAAAACTCCTGCATGTTTGGATCCAAAACATAGCTTTCTGTCAAATCTTTATACATCCAGTCTTCAACTACTTGAGCAGTCGCATCATATCCAAACATGTAATCAACGGTAGCAGATAATTCAAATGCCCCTTTATATCCATGTCTCATCATCGATTCAATCCATTTTGGATTAACTACCCTACTCCTGAAAACCCTTCGTGACTCATCTTGTAAGTCTCGTGTTTTAACTCTAGATGGATCAGAACTATCTCCGAAAAACTGGCTAGGATTCCTCCCTGTTAAGGCTCTGACCGTAGCAATCATCCCTCCATGATATTGCATGTAATCATCACTATCAAAAATATCATGCTCACGATTATCCTGATTCTTCGCGGCTACCACTATTTGAGAAAACCGGTCTGAAAACTGTTTCTTTGCTTCTATACCAAATGTCTTCTCCGTGTAAGCAAATCCACCCCATGCTGTGTACACTTCAGCTAAGTCTTGCACAGAAGACCAGTTCTGCTCATCTAATAAAGGTAAAATACCTGCTCCATATGACCCTGGCTTACTGCCAAAAATCCTGAACAATTTCTCCTCATCACTAGACTCCTCATTGTCGGACTTTGCTCGATCTTCTAACAGATGTTTGCGTACGTAGTTATCCTTTGGATCTTCATCTACATTTGCTACCATCTGCACCGCTTGATCAACTAGATTAACTAGATTAGGGAAAGCATCCCTAAAGAATCCTGATATTCTTACAGTAACATCAATCCTTGGTCTTCCTAAATCATTAAGCTCTATCAATTCTATCCCAACAATTCTTCTACTCTCTTGTTGCCAGACTGGCTTTACTCCAAGCAAATACAAAATTTGAGCGATATCGTCACCGTGAGTTCTCATCGCTGAAGTACCCCACACCACGATCCCAACCATTTCCGGGTAGTCGCCCTCATCGTCTAAATATTTTTGTAAAAGAGAATCTCCTAAATTTTTGCCAATCTCCCAGGCAGTAGGAGACGGGAGTGCTTTGGGGTCAACTGAATAAAAATTTCTACCGGTGGGTAACACATTCGGCATGCCTCGAGTAGGAGCCCCACTTGGACCGGCTGGAATAAATTTTCCTTCAAGACCTTCGATCAAATTATCTATTTCATCAGTTGTTGCCATTAAATTCGGGTAGATACTTGTACATACATATTCCAATACTTCTGAAACAGTACTAGATTCTTTCCCTAACACAGAATTAACAACGCTTTCGACGTAGGATTCCTGGAATGCCTCATCTTGTAAAGCTGTATACATCGACTTGACCATCTGATCTATAGTTTCAACTATATCACCATTAGTTCTGATCATTTGGGTGGGATGATAGGATTCGAATTTGTCAGACGGCGCTCTACAAGAGTCTGCCAAATTCTCAACGACTTGTTCATAATCAAGCCCAAATTCAGTAGCAATGGCTCGCCTTACACTGGGTAATTCAGACATATCTAATCTAGTTAAAGAAGCGAGTAAGCCAATTAGCTGTTCCCCCTTAGGAGGTTCCCCGAGAGTATGAAGACCATCTTTAATTTGTATATCTTTGATCTCACAGAGATACCCGTCAACTTCTAACATGAAATCCCCAAATTCTTCTGGCGGAGTCTCCACTCCTAAGTCCCGATTCAACTCAGCTCTTTCTATGACTTCCCAAATTTGGCCTTCCAGCATAGGGATTTTCGCAGGGTCTAATGTTTGACATTGATAATGTTCGTCCAATAACTGCTCTAATTCTTGAATATCCCCATATGCATCTGCTGTGGTCATTGCAGGAATCAGGTGGTCTACAATAGTCGCATGGATTCTCCGTTTGGCCTGAGTTCCTTCTCCTGGATTATTAATAATGAAGGAGTAAAACATAGGCATATCTGATAGTACGACTTCGGGAAAACACGAAGCGGACATACCCACTCCCTTGCCTGGTAGCCATTCTAAAGTTCCATGCTTACCTACATGGATTATCGCATCTGCTTTATAGGTTTCTTTTATCCACCTGTAATAGGCCACGTAATGATGGGTAGGAGGCAAATCAGGACTGTGGTAGATAGATATCGGATTTTCTCCGAACCCTCTAGGTGGTTGAAGACCCACAAAGACATTACCTAAATCTATACCTGCAATCGCTAAAGAGTCCCCGGTTCTGTACACTGACCCAGGAGGTGTGTCCCAGTGTTCTTTAAGAGTACTCTGCACGTCGTTCTCGAAAGTTTCAAACCAAGAATCATAGGACCGGGAATCCACATGTCCCGCGGCAAGTTGAAGCTGCTGCTCGGTTAAATAGTCTCGATCATTACTGCATCTCTCAATAATGCTATGCACCAGAGCATCCCCGTCAGCAGGAATATCACTTATCTGGTAACCTGCATCACTCATTGCATTTAATAGATTCACAACGGAAGCAGGGGTGTCCAATCCAACTGCATTACCTATCCTAGCATCCTTGGTAGGATAGTTACTCATTACAATAACAACTTTCCTGTCAGTATTACTTTTTCTATTCAAATTAGCCCAATTGATTGCTAAACCAGATACAAACTCAATTCTAGAAGGTTCGGGGACATATTTTTGAATCTTTGCTACAAAGCCACTATCATGGCTTTCGTCAACAACATCTTCTAACTCTTTGAAGGATATAGGAACTGATATTATCCTACCGTCAAACTCCGGCAAAGCTACATTCATAGCTGTATCTATCGGGCTCAAACCCAATTCACTATCAAGCCAAGCCTGTTTTGTATCGGTGCTGACTATGGCTTGTATAACTGGGACATTAAGAGTCTTCATAAATTGGTTAACCCAGTCACTCGAGTCTTCACGGCCATCGTCTGAGATGTCAACCATAGACAATCCCATAGTATTTATAAGGGCATTGACTCTTGGTTTTCCGTCCTTCAATAGATACTTTGCCAATATTCTATCTGGTTCACTAGAATTGTCAGGGCTATGCTTCAGGCTATAAGTGAATATGGGGATAACGTTAGCGCCTTTACGTTCCATCTCGGTAACAAGTGCGTTTATGAAATCCAGATTGCCGCTCATCCAGTGTGCCCGATAAAATAAAAGGCCGATCACTGGTTTGTCTGAATCGCAGTAAAGGGAGGTGTAAGTGTCTATGTCGGGCAAGTAATTTAGACCCGGCCTGTAAATCCCTTCCCACGGCATAGGCATGGGAGCATCATGACCAATGTTTGAACCAAAATAAACATCACTTAGAAACAAAAACATATTTTGTAGGTTATTCGTTCCTCCATGCATTAAGTATCCGAAAACTGTCTCGACTTCAGAGACCGATGCTGTGCATGCATTTATAAGGTCTTGATCCCATTCTTGATGACCTGGGCAAGTTATAAGAGGAATATCCTGTTCTTTACATATTTGAACAACATGATCGAAACTTTCAGGTATGGCTTGCTTTCCTCCTAGTAATCTCAATATAACTACTTTGGAAGCTATAACAGCATCAAACAGTTTTTGTTGATTATCTCTGGATTCCCATCCCGCATGTATGTTTATAATCTCTACTTTCGGGATTGTGTCGGAAATCGTTTTTAAGCTTTCTACGGCGGACAATGTATCTGTATCGGCAGTAGATACAAATAAGATTCGTTTGGTTTCTTTCATAAAGCCTTCTCAATTACAATAATAGATAAATCACTAAACTCTGAATCGTAATTACATAACTCTTCCAAAGAACCGTGCCATTCCACTTCATCGCTCATGCTCAATTTCTGATAGACAGTAACTATTTTACTAGAATTCTGCCCGTTTGCTATCAACCCTTTAGCTATTGCCTGAGGCATCAAATCAAAAGGCCTGGGTATCAATATAATGTTACGATTACCTTCATTCAAATAATGATTTAATTCTTCTAAATCATCATCCTCTGATCGTTTATGTAAAGTAATAAAAATGGATTCCTCCATTTTCAATCCGGACCTGGAGGCGGCTATTTGAACTGAGCTAACACAAGGAATTAGTTCTATCTCTTCCACTTTATTTCTGATCCGTTCTATCAATTCGCTTGCAGAAAAGTTTATATCTCCCCAAGCGCACAAAACGCATCTTTTGCCTTCTTTGGCATCTTCCGCTAATTGCATTAATAATTCTTCCTGGTTCCGGTAAGTTAACTTAATTAAGTTTTCGTGGGGGATAAACGATTCCACGACAGACAATACCGTAGTGAACCCTGCCACAGAGTCGGAGTTTTTCAGGATTTTTTTAGCCTTAAGCGTGATGAAATCAGGATCTCCCGGACCTATTCCAATCACAATAACTTTCGAAGAAGCTCCTCCACCGATAGCTGGAAGAAAATGAACTTCACTGGCGGGATCTACTTTATCCAGTAAACCCAATTGACTCGTTTCCCCATCAATAATAACGGCCATAGATCCTACTATTTGATCCATGTCTGGGTCATACAGGCATTCCTTTAAACCGGGGAATGCCATGTCGAGGTTGTTAACAATTTGCCTCACTGAGGAGCCCTCAATTTCTACTATCTGTTGCCCACCAGCATAAGACTGTAATTCACTTGGTAACCAAACTTGAGCCACTATTTCACCCTTCTGAGATCCATCTTGAAACAACTATGTTTCAAGTGTGGTTATAATACCATATACGGAATCCATTAAAAACGAAAAAACGACTGTGGAGGCGTTCGATGGACAAAATAATTATCAAGGCTTGCCTTAACGGTAATAAAGTACGGGAAACAAATCCAAATATTCCATACACTCCGAAAGAAGTTGCAGAAGAAGCAGTACGTTGCTATGAAGCAGGCGCGAGTATAGTCCATTTCCATGCAAGAAACGAAGACGGTACAGTCTCATACGATCCTGCGTGGTATCAGGAAACAGACTCCCTCATTCGCGCTCAATGTGACCTCGTATTGAATCATACAAGCGCTAGACAAGCACATATACCTGTCGACACTGTTGTTAAATACTTAGCAGAAACAGAATACCCCGTAGAAATGATTTCTCTGAATTTAGGTCATGGAGCACGATGGGCATTACAACCAGATGGAACACGCAAAACAGTAAATAGCCCCAATTCGTATGAGGACATACTAGCGACATTAGATATATGTTACAAAAGAGGGATTTTCCCCGAACCTGCGATACATGATATGGGAGACCTAAATAATGCCATAACCTTAATGCATGAAGGACAAATAAAAGATTCTCACTACTTCTTAGTAGAACCCGGAGCATCTTGGTCAGATGGCAGGCAAGCTATGCCTGGCACCCCCCAAAATTACTTTAACATGACTCAAGGAATCAAGGACCACTTCCCGCAAGCAACATGGCTAGCCCATAGTGCTGGCATGCAGACTTTCCAACTATGTTCTATAGCTGTAGCTACAGGGGCACATATCAGAGTGGGATTCGAAGATTCTCCTTCTCTACCAATGGAAGAACAGCCTAAGTCTAATGCATCTTACGTAGAATGGGCCGTTACTATGGCTAATTTACATGGACGAACTCCTATGACTACTGGAGAGGCTCGCCAATACCTCGGGTTACTGCCTGCGTTGAAGTAACACGTTCGTAAAAATACACACAAACAACATTCCTGCTAAGAATCCCCCTACGTGTGCCATGAATGCAACTTGAACAGTCGATGACATGCCAATTTGCAACAATGCTTGTACAGCTTGCCATAAGAACCATAATCCTAAAACATACAAAGCTCTAATTTCTGCAACAGTGATTAAGACGACCATAAACAACACGCGGACTCTATTGGAGGGAAATAACAGTATATATGCCCCCATAACACCCGAAATCGCTCCACTTGCTCCAACGAGTACTGTGCCGGAAGTCGGATCAATCAAGTAATGCGTCAATCCTGCAGATACTCCAGTAGTAAAGTAAAGACATAAGTATTTAATAACCCCTAATCGGTGTTCAACGTTATCCCCAAACACCCATAAAAACAGCATATTGCCCAAAAAGTGCGTGGCCCCTCCGTGCAAAAACATAGAAGTTACAATAGTCAAACTCGTAGGAACTGTAGATTCAATATTTATTGACCCAAGGGCTGTGTTCAAATTAATGTAGGATATTCCTGTGGATAATTCTCGTGGAATAAAACCCCATTTGTATAAGAAACTGATACTACCAGCATTATCAGTGCCCAAAATTATTCCCAAGCGGCTAAAGAATATTTGCATCAAAAAAACCAATAAGACTGCAAGCACAATACTTAGTGTTATAACAGGGCGATTCGAATTAACTTTAGGAGTATCCGAAAAAGGGATCAATTGTTCTTATTAAACCCTCTCTGAGGTGTAACTAATGATCTCAGTAGCTGTCTGATGAGACATCTCGTCCATGTTTAGCATCACATCATACAGAACAGGGTCATCCGGATGAACTTTAAAAAATTTCCTATAAAAAGAAACTCTAGCTTTTTCCAAATTATCCACGTATTCCAGAGCTTCTTTTTCGTCCAAATGTTCACGCTTCACCATTGTACTGACTCTTAGAGGTAGAGACCCTACCATACCAATGTGTATAGCATTTTCGTATCCCGAAAGGATCATATTACTTCCTCTTCCAATAATTACCACATCATCGGATTTAGATATATCTCGAACTACTTGAGAGAGAACTTCAATGAATTCACTATCGCTAATGTTTCGTCCACTTGTTTTATCAGCGATAAGGTCTGTATAAGTTTCTGAAGATAACATTTCCATCCCTCTGCCAAAGTACGGCTCTCCACTTATCCCACTGATAGCTGATTTTTCCAAAGCATTTTGTAATATTCTGGCGAATCTTCCAATAGTGCTCACAAACCGTTGTTCTTTTTCTATGAGATCTGGAACAGGGGATCCAAGAACTTTAGCGGCTTCAGAAAATAGCATTCTGTCTACGTAGCTTAAAGAGTTTTCCTGCGCAACAAGTTTGCCAACTTCAATCGCTCCGCAGCCAATGGGTCCATTTATAGTTATTACTGACATTGCATATCTCCTAGTCTCTAGACAGATTCCAGTATCCTAGGACGTCGCCTTGCATATTCGTCGCTCAGCAATCCTAAAATAGAGGAATCAAACCACTCGCCTTCTTTTCTATGAGCGCCTCTAAAATGTCCTTCCATTACAAACCCCAAGTGATCCACCATATGCAACGCATTGGTGTTAAACTCAGGCACGTCGACCCATACTCTGTGCAAATTTTTTTCCAGGAACGCATAGTCCAATACTTTTACTAGGGCAGCTGTGCCGTAATGATGGTGCCACAATTCTTTTTCGCCAATCAGTAAAAAGAGCTGTGCTTCGAGAAGCGGCCATTCGTATACCAGCTGAGCTTCCCCAATATGTCCCTCCGACTCAGACAAAACTGATATCACATCCCGGTTTCTGTCACCGGATAACTTTGTCAGTAAATCAGCTGTTTCATCATCATTAAATCCGAGATCATATCCGGTGTGAAGCGGCTGGCTAGAATCGTCACATCCATACCACATCTGATTAACTTCAGGGTCAGACAGCCATTCTCGGACTTGAATCAGGTCTGGCTTTGTAACTGCTCTTAAGCTCACTTCAGGCAACATATACATTGCTCCTTACCTTAGTATTTGTTCTGTCAATAAAGAGTATAGCAAATCGGAATGGTGCTTTCAATCCTAAGATAAGTTGCATTTACAGAGATAGTGTTCTTATGATCCGACCTTTTGTACCGTTAACTCGTTTGTACACACTTTAGCTTTTCCTAGTTTGTCCACAATAAGTACTGGTTTATGAGTGGATGATAGTAGGTTTGACAATGTGTATCCCTGCAATCTTCCTACGATTCCTTCTTTGATCATGGAGTCAGGTAACATTATTACGTCAGCTTCTTCTCTATCAGCCCATTCCGCAAGATGCTCAAATCCGTGGTCAGTTGGCAATACAGCTTTGGCACTAACACCTTCATTTCGGAATAAATTTATCTGCTCCGACAGATATTGTCGCCCCATAACAAGCAATTGGGAACCATCCAAGGATTTACTATATTCCTTTTCATATAACTCAGAAGGATATGGGTTAACTAAATATGAGATTGCCGATGTATCGTAGGCAATAACGTCTGCGCTGGTCTTGGTTGCCAAGGAGATACCGCTCTCTCTCACCAAACCGAAACTGTCTTTTTTTCCGTCATCTGTGAGGACCATTATCCTATCAATCGCAAATCCAAGTTTGTCAGCTACGTCGTCCATAGACAGCGCCTCTTGGAAGGATGACTTAGAACGCACGGACTCGAGATGGGAAATGGCGGCTTTCACGATTCTCGTGTCGTCAGATATGAAACCTTTGAATTCCTTGCCTGGAGAAGAAACTCCGCCAACTCCAAATTGAGCATTTTCCGAGGTTTCCCAGCCTATGAATATGAACGGCTCAGGCTCCATCGAGATCAAATACCATTGATTTTCAAATGACTTGTGGTCGATTGGCAGGGCTACCCATTGTTTTACCGCGTCAGTCTCACCCGCTACACTTCCTTCTCCAAACCCAAAGACGTTGATCCCAAGGTTCGTTATCTTAGCGTAGCGATTGTTTTCGTTGATAAACTTCGCAACGTTCTGAAATCCCACATACAGCGAAGCCTCGGAAGCTCCAGCTGAACATTTATCAGCCTCAATCTGGCGGGTGATGTTGTACATCTCCATTCCAGATTTTATGATTCGGAATCCCTCCAAGGGAACTCCGTCGCCTCTAAATTCAGTATCCATTCGTTTAATAAAACCCTCTACCCCTGTAGAGTCTGATGACGTTACGTCTGAGTCTAGTATAGTCCAATCCATTTTTAAGCTCCTCTATTAGTTTGTTAGGCTGCGTATGCCTGTTCGGCATCATCAGGGTTGGTGACTACTACAGAAACTTTTGTTTTATCGATATCTTTAGACCAACCGCATTGCAAGCAGGTTGCGTAGTAGCCATAGTAGTCTTTATTAAGACTTACATCTCCGGCGCACTTAGGGCAACTTTTCATGTGTAGCATCACTTAACCTCCGATACTTTTAATATGCGGATATTGTAGATCATATTCTACACTATGTCAACACTGCGGTTACATTATGAATAATATAGTCTACTAACAGGTGTCTTGAAGTATTCTTGAGAGGTGATGAAACATGCAAATTTTGTAGAACAAAGTCCACCGTTCTGCAAATGCAGCGTAGATGATGTATAATATATTCCTATTAAACGTGAGGGGCTAATATTGTGAATCATAATTCTTCTCAATCGACGGGGCTTAAAGCTAAATTTATTGAGGCGGTTTTAGGCAGGGACACTTCTGGTGCCTCTCAGGTGATTGACTCAGCATTGGAGTTAGGTCTATCTGCAGGTGACATTTACATCAACATCTTATCCGAATCCCAGTTGCAAATCGGACAAATGTACCATGATGGTGAGGTTACCACCGCCCTTGAACACTACGCCACTGAAACCGCATTAACCCAAATGATCAAAGTTTCCAATTCATTTTCCCCTGACAAAACAAATGGATTGAAAGCAGTTGTCGCCTGCGTTCAAGGCAACATGCATTCCTTCGGAGCCAGAATCATCGCAGATTTTCTGCGGCTTGACGGATGGAAGGTGGAATTTTTGGGTTCGGACACATTGACTTCAGATCTAATACATTTCATTTCATCCGGAGGAATTGATTTGGTTGCAATATCAGTCAGCTTACAAGAACAACTTCCTTATGTAGAAAGCATAGTTGATGCACTCCAGATACTCCCAAATAGTCCTAAATTAATTCTTGGTGGACTGTGCGAATTGACTGACGTCATTGAAAACGCTAAAACCTCGCCAGAATCCATCAGAATAATAGATAGCCCGAACCCACTAGAGGCAATCGTGGGCGCAAGAATACTTTGCAACATACAAGAACCAAATCAAAAAGCGGATTCATTAGAGGATTACCTGACGATCATTGGTAATCAAATACAAAGTCTCAGAAAAGGAAAATCTTGGAGTCAATCAGCACTGGCATCCTCATCGGGATTAGATCGCACCTACATTAGCGCCGTGGAACACGGCAAACAAAATCTAACGATTGGAGCCGCAGTAAAACTAGCAGACGCCCTGGAAACTTCGTTAATCGATCTATTGACACCTTCTACAAAGTAGGTAAACCTATACGCCAACCATGTCCCTAGCAACGGTTGGCTAACCTAGTGTCACTACTTGATGGTCTATACCTTTACTGGAGTAGTTTCCCCTAAAGTTTCGCAAGCCCAATGCAACAGTTCAGTCGTTTCTTCCCAATTAATGCATGCGTCTGTAATCGAAACCCCATATGCGAGCTCATTAAGATCACTAGTTAATTTCTGGTTACCTTCGTTGATATTACCTTCAAGCATACTTCCAACAATTGAAGAATTGCCTTTCGCTTTTTGGGATACTACGTCTTTAAACGCTACGCCTTGTTTCCTATGGTCTTTATTAGAATTCCCATGACTGCAGTCTATGATTATATTAGGAACTATTCCTGCTGCTTCTAGCTGCTCTTGAGCATCTTCCACATAAGGAGCTGAGTAATTAGGCCCGCTAGCCCCTCCTCTAAGAACTAAGTGACCATTGGGGTTTCCAGAAGTTTTTATAATCGAAGTTTGTCCATTAATGTCTATTCCTAAAAATCCATGCGGGCTTCTGCAGGATGTAACAGCATCAACTGCTATTTGAGTGTTTCCGTCAGTACCATTCTTAAAGCCTATAGGCATACTAAGTCCACTTGCCATTTGCCTATGAATTTGGCTCTCTGTAGTCCGTGCGCCTATTGTTCCCCAAGAAACTAAATCGGCCAAATACTGGGGTACGATTGGATCCAAAAACTCAGTTCCAGCGAACATCCCCATTTCTGCAATTTTTATTAGTATCGATCGAGCTAATCCCAGTCCTTCTTCAATATTGAAGGAGTCATTTAACTCAGGGTCATACAATAACCCTTTCCAACCAATAGTAGTCCTGGGTTTCTCGAAATATACTCTCATAATCACTAATAATCGATCTTGAACCTCTTTAGAAAGGCCACATAACTTCTCAGCGTATTCCAACGCTAAGTCTTCATCATGTATAGAGCAGGGCCCAGTGACAACTATCAAGCGGTCATCTTTTCTATCCAAGATATCCGCTACTTGCTGGCGACCAGACACAACAGTAGCTGAAGCCAAGTCCCCTACTGGATATTGTTTTATTAAATCTGATGGCGTTGTCAAAGGTTCTGTACTCACCACGTTTACGTCCGTTCTTTTTGATTTAGTCATATCAACTCCTGATTTAGGCATAAAAAAACCCTTTCAGTTATGAAAGGGCTGTTCATGTATCGTGTTTTTATCTAAACGCGATTATTCGCCCTTTTTTCTTAAAGTAATAGTAATATGTAAAGTAATTTTCTATCATTGTGTGTTTGTACCTCTACCCAATCGACGATACTACTTATACTTTGCGATGTCAATCAACAAGTATAAAGATCTATTCTTCCAAGCCCTTTTGCCTCAGGAGGACTGTCTCTTTTAAGTAGACGTTATGAATTTCCGCTTTAGATTTATCGGTGTTTATCAAAATCAAAACCCGAATACATTTTGATGGATAATCCGGGACAGGAATTTCAGTGGAACACATAAGAGCTGTCTCATTCCATCCGAGTTGACGAGCGGCGGCAGCTGGATATGCTGCATCCAAGTCATGAGTAACAGTGAAAAATGCAGCAGCAACTTGCTCTTCAACTATATCGTTTTGTAGGATAATTTGTTCTAAAAGTTCTCTGGTAGATTCATAGATATCTTGTGCTGAATTAGTTTCAGATTGGGTTGCTCCTCTAACTCCAATACAAATTGTCATAAAACCTCAATCTAATGCCTTTCTAATCTATTTTTTCGGAATGTCCTGTAAGTGATTTAACAAAATCACCCGCATTCTTAGCAATGTTACATTTATCTGATTCTAGCATTACCTTTACCAAGGCGCTACCAACCACAGCAGCTTCAGCTTTTAAACATATTTCATCTATATGTGACTTGTTGGAGACTCCAAAACCTACAGCAACAGGTAAATCTGTAAATTTCTTAATTCTATCAACAAGATCTAGTCCACGAGATGAGACTTCAGTACGGGCTCCTGTGACTCCTGTGACGCTCACACAATACACAAAACCATCACATTTTTCTAACGAAAGGCTTATATTCTTATCGGTGCTGGTAGGTGCAATTAGAGGAATGAAACTTACATCCGATTTGTTACAGATTTGCTTGAACTCTTGAGCTTCTACTGCAGGTAAGTCCACAATGATAAGGCCATCTATCCCATATTCATTGCATTTTTTTACAAATTTCTCCGAGCCATATTGATAAACAGGATTGTAATATCCCATTAACACTAGTGGAGTTAACTTGTCGGTTTTTCTGACGTTTACTACTAGATCCAGACAATCATCTACGGTGGTGTTGTTCTGCAACGACAAGAAACTGGATTGCTGTATCACCAATCCTTCTGCCAAAGGATCGCTAAAAGGCATCCCAATCTCTATTATATCTGCTCCTCCCGAGACTAGTGCGGGAATAGTGGCATACGTTGCTTCAATATCTGGAGCTCCAGCGGTGATGAAAACAACTAAACCATTTCGGCCTGTTTCTTTTATTTCATTAAATTTCTGGGTAATTCGGTTCATAATAATTCTTTTTCATTGTAGAGTTTTATATCAGCCAACAAAAGTTATATTCATTCCCATCAATTGTCAATTCAATATCACGGTGATACCAATCACCAAAAGATTCTGACCGGCATGTATTAGAATACAGGGAGTGACACTTCTGAACTTGTGATAAACAAACCCTAAAATAGCTCCAGTAAAAAACGTTGATAATATTACAATTATCTCTAATTGCCCCGCATGAAACAAAGCAAATATCCCAGAAGACAAAGCGATTTTGGCAACTATCCCGAGCCGATGAAAGTTTTTAGACAGATAAGATCTGAAAAATATTTCCTCGGATATTGGCACTAGGACAGCCAGAGAAATTATACTTAACAGTAAAAACGGGCCACGGAAAACAATATTTGCATAATCAACTGTAGGAACTAAAGATTCTGCTCCTATATTAGAAGCGGTCCAGACCATAAAACTGCTACCTACCACGCTTAGGACTAAGCCGCCAATCACATACCCCAGTAATTGTGCATAATTAGGATTTTCACCCAAACGCATTTCATTTACAACAAAAGATTTAATATCAATTTTGCCCAAAGAAACGATAATTATGCTCACCAACAGTGCTAAGCCTAGTGTGGACAAAAGGGTTATAAGGGGTACGAATTTATCCGGACCATCTTCCATTAACCCAAATAAGAATCCTAATATGGCAACCAACACAAGTCCGCCCGCTGCCAGGCACATAGACGACAATATTCCATTCTTGATGCTCATAATCTTTAATAATGTTATCATTCCAGCAATAGAGTAGGGAGTTTATTTAATGTCATTCTCAGAAGAATTCATAACAATTTGCCAACGATACAACATCTCTGAAGATCACGATTATCTAAATGCTTTAGAGAGGCACGCTCGAGCTACAATGGAATCCGCCAAACTATTGGAAGAACTACTGTTAACAGAACAATCTCCGGCCACTATGTACCGCAATAGCGAAAAGGAATAGCTGAACCATGACTGATTTAACGTTAATTAGCTTGAATGAGCAGTCCCAATTAATCAAAACCAAAGCAATCTCTCCAACAGATTTAGTGGAGGCCTACGCTAATAAAATTTCGGAAACTGAGAGTACTCTGAATTCCTTTATAACTCTTACTCTGGACCAAGCAAAAACTAAATCTCTCCAAACAACAAAACAAATAGCATCAGGAAACTATATTGGCCCACTCCACGGCATTCCTGTAGCGCTTAAAGACCTGTTTGATACTGCAGGGATCAAGACTACTTCTGGATCCAAAATATATGACGCCCGTATACCAAACGAAGATTCAACAGTAGCATCCAAATTGAATCAAGCAGGAGCTCTATTGCTAGGCAAGCTTAATATGCACCCCTTCGCATATGGACCTACAGGTGAAAACGAAGATTATGGACATATGCACAATCCTTGGAACCCCAATAAATTGACTGGTGGATCATCAGGAGGATCAGGGTCTTCAGTATCTGCAGGACAATGCACAGCAGCATTAGGAAGCGACACGGGAGGGTCTGTTCGCATCCCAGCCGCTTTATGTGGAATCGTAGGGTTTAAGCCCTCATACGGCAAGATCAGCAAATATGGAGTTACTCCTTTATCATGGTCTTTAGACCATCCAGGACCTCTAACCCGAACAGTAGAAGATTCTGTCTTAATGATTAACGCGATGAGTGGACATGATCCAAAAGATCCTGCTTCTATAGCAACTAATCCCATATCATTAGACTTCATGAAGTCTAATGATATTTCAAATATCAGGATTGGAGTGCCCCAAGAATTCCTCGAAAATATAGACCCTGAAATGTCCAAATTAATCCAAGATGCTATTCTAGTTCTGCAAAATTTGGGAGCGGAAATAAAGACACTGAATTTCCCAATGCATAAATACTCTGAGTCCATATCAAATTGTATACTGATGCCAGAGGCCTCAAGCTATCACAAGTCAATCCTGAAAGATATCCCAGAGCAAATCTATGAACCAGTTCGTTTGAGACTGCACGCAGGTTTGTTTATTAGTGCAGAACAATACGTGACGGCGCAAAGAATACGACAAGTATACATTGAACAGCTATCTGCACTGTTCAGTGAAGTAGATGTACTAATTGGGCCTACTGAACCAATTTTCGCACCCGACATCCTCAGTAACAGTGTTGAAATCAATGGTTCCAAATGGAATACTTCTGCAGCACTCACAAGTCTAAATCGGCCCTATAATATATCTGGAATGCCCGCAATAACTGTCCCTTGTGGTTTTTCATCCGACCACTTACCAGGAGGCTTGCAAATAGCTGGCAAGTTATTCGATGAATATACCGTGGCAAAAGTAGCATACGCCTATCAAGAAGCATGCCAATGGAAAACCCTACATCCGAGTATATAAATGATTGATACGATCACTTTTGATCTTTGGAACACCCTGATTCACGACACACGAGCAAACGGGGAAAAACGGACATCCTCCCGCCTTACATCTATCACCGAAGTTTTAACCTCAGTCGGGATGAGGATCAGTCTAGAAGATTTAAAGCGAGGCTATTTTCAGTGTCTAGAAAACTGTGTAGCTATAAGGAAGACTGGATACGACGTCAGCTTTCAAGAACAAATTAAAGATTTTCTTGAATGTTCAAAAAAAGGGATGCATTCCAAATTAACTGAAGCTACAGTAAGTAAAATAGAAAGTATCTATGCGGATGTATACTTGGAATTCCCTTCAATCATTCACCCTGAGGCCTTCAACATACTTGAGACTTTACGAACTAAAAACATTAAACTAGCAATAGTTTCTAATACCAGTATGACCCCGGGCAGAACATTTAGGCAATTTCTATTTAAGCATGGACTAGCTCAACACTTTGATGCTTTAGTGTTTTCAGATGAACTGCAAATCAGTAAACCCAACACACTTATATTCCAGCATACCTTAAGTAAATTATCCGCAAGAGCAGATCGGACCATACATGTGGGTGATCAGTACCAAACTGATATAAAAGGAGCTATCAACACAGGAATGCACAGTATATTGATCGACCCTGATCCCAACCCCGGCGACTGGGACTCTGGTACGCCTTCTTACACTTTCAATTCACTTGCTTCGTTACTCACTGAATTGCCGAAAGTCACAGGTGATTCTTAAATCGCATTTACGGTAAATACCATTTTCTGATAATATTGAGATATGCCCCCGTCGTCTAGCGGCCCAGGACATCGCCCTCTCACGGCGAAGATCAGGGGTTCGAATCCCCTCGGGGGTACCAGGACTTAAAACAGAAATGCATCCTCACGCAATCATCCTATGGATTATACGCAACTACTTCCCACACACCTTCATCATTCACATTCGACTGAGGGTCAAGAGAATAAAACGATCCTGATAGTACCCCGCTAGATCCTAATCGCGCATTGAAATGTAGTTCTTCTCCCAAGATGATCATCCTTTGCCTGTCCAAAGCCATGAAATTCATTTCATCATTTTCTACCCATCCGCGAATCATTCCTTCAGTAAATAATGGGGCTTCGATTAATATGTGCCCTTTTTCAACCAAACAATCGTTCTGCCACACATCTAATTTCATTGCCGCTGATGCCCCTGTGGAATTATTGGTAATTGTGCCTTGATAAACACCATCCATATTCATGCATTCTGAAGGAAGAGAAGCCTCATCTGCAGATAACGTCGTTTCGTTACCAGCAGGAATAGAAGCATCATCTGTAGATAACGCTGTTTCGTTACCAGCCTGGGAACAACTTAACAAGGCGCACATCACACTCATAATCATCATATTTCGAACTACTACTATCATCATATTCTCGCTACCAATGTCTAGGCTATTAACCTATATGATAAACTAGGCTAGCCCGTAGAGGCTATACCTAATACAAAGTGCGGACTTAAAGGTGACTAATATGATTGACGAAAATAGGCTCGTTACTACTTTCTTGGACTTAATAAAAATTGACAGTCCTTCCGACGAAGAAGAAGCCGTAGCTCAACACGTGATTCCTATCCTTCAGGAATTGAATTTTACTATACAGCGAGATAGCCATGGTAATTTGATTGCTTCTGAACCAGGAGACAACCCATTAATGCTGTCAGCCCATATGGATACAGTAGAACCTGGTAGAGGAATAAACCCTTCCATAGAGGACGGACGTATTGTAACAGACGGCACTACGATCCTCGGTGGAGACTGCAAGGCGGGAATGGCATCTATCCTAGAGGGATTGACCTCATTGCAATCAGAAGGAATTGAGCGTAGACCTGTACAAGTAGTATTCACAAGAGGAGAGGAAATTGGACTAGTAGGAGCAACTAACCTCGACTATTCGATGCTGAAAGCTACACATGCTGTTGTATTTGACGGCAATGGTCCAGTAAACCATATTACTGGTTCAAGTCCTACTTACATGAAATTTGATGTAACCGTGCACGGAAGAGCCGCTCACGCAGGCGTGGAACCCGAAAAAGGACTGTCGTCAATTCGTATTGCTTCCGAAATAATTCAAGATCTTCCTCAAGGAAGATTAGACGAAGAAACGACATTTAATGTAGGGTTGATCCAAGGCGGAACTGTCAGAAATGCTGTCCCTCCGGAAACTAGTTTTGGCGGTGAATTTCGGAGTATGAACACCGAAACTATTGATCTTTTAAAAATGCAAGTAACAGAGACTTTAGACAAATTCAGGACCAAATATTCAGAAGCAAATATTGATGAATCTTTCGAAGTAATGTTCAGAATGTACAATTTGGACCCCGAAGAAACGATAGCGAAGATATCTACAGGGACCATGGAAGCAATGGGGTTAGTTCCAAACATTAAGCCTTCTGGGGGAGGTACAGATGCAAACGTTATGAGATTGCATGGAATAGAGTCAGTAGTAGTAGGAATGGCCACCAATGAGATGCACACAGTCAAAGAATTTGTCGTGATATCTGATTTGGTTGAAGCCGCCACTTTCTGTGCAAACCTAATCAAAAAGGATTAAGTATCAGTAAACCACAGAACACGCCTCTGTCAAAAATTGTTCCTCTTGCCATTTTCTAATCCCTGTATCGGCAGTATGAAACTTTGATTGAGTATCTCCAGGATTATATGTAGCAATAGCTTCAAGCCCTTGCATTGGGAAAATTATGCCTGGCTGCAATCCCAAGTCATCCGCTTTACTGATTCTCCAATCACGCAATATTTTAAGTCTTTTCCTAGCTTTTTCGTCAGATCTCAATCTAGATTTAGCCTTAATAGGCTTATCTACAGGAGGAGAAACTCTGGCTTTTTCTACCACGACGGTTATCCAATCCCTATTCCTGTTAATCCATTGGTTCTCTGTGAATAATTCTTGTTCAAGATAAAAATCAGGGTTCTGTGCCATTCTAACTAACGTATCATTGTTTACCACTCGGTGGGATGGAACATTCTTCCATTTGGCTTCTTCTTCTCGCAAATTAAATAATTCTTTTAGAATAGTTAAGGACTTTCGATCTAATTTCCCTACTCCTTTCAGTCTTAAATAACCCTCTTCAATCATGTCGATATCTGTGTGTTTGATGCGTTCGAATATTTTACACTCTTCCATAACCCAATCTAATCGACCGATATCAATCAATTTTTGGCTCATGATTTCGTATAATTCGTGCAAATACAACACATCTGAGGAAGCATATTCTAGAGCCCTTTCAGAAAGAGGCCTATATCCCCAATCTGACTTTTGGATTGACCTACTTTTTTTAATTTTAATACCTAGAAATTGCTCGATTACATTTCCTAAATTCGAAGATTGAATGCCTAGAAATCTAGCTGCTAGTTCGGTATCGAAAATATTACAAATATTAAAACCATAATCTCTATCTAAACTTCTAAGATCATAATCACACCCATGAATAATTTTTACAATCTTAGGATCCTCAAGGAAATTGCCCAAAGCGCCAACATTTTCCATGGCAATAGGATCTACTATGTACACATCATTGGGAGTGGAGATTTGAATCAGGCAGACTCTATCTTGGTAAGCGTGCAGGTTATTAGACTCAGTATCAATCCCGATAACATCGTGCTCTCGAAGTGAAACAGCTAAGACTTCCATTTGTGCTGGCGTAGAGATGTATTCCATATTATTCCAGTGGATATATTATCAGGAGATATTAATAATCCCAAGTGATCCAATACTTAACTTAAACGTTTTAACACACAAGTTCCACACATTATACTGCAACTTTCACACAATTTGGTTTGTCGCGAGGTTGTTTTATTATTACAAACCACTAAAATAAATCTGACTATATAAAAGTGAGAAAACAAAAGGAGTCGCAATGAACGGAAGAGAACTAAAAAATGTGCTACAAGGCGGGGGCAAAGTCTACGGAACTATGATATCTGTGTCCCGTAATCCCAAATGGATTCCACTCCTTAATGACGTAGGTCTCGACTACGTGATAATAGATACTGAGCATAATCCTAGAGGCAGAGGAGAACTGGGAGACTTCTTAACTATGTGGAACACCATTGACGTGGTACCCATCGTTAGGATCCCCATTCCGGATTCACATTATGTGACAATGACAATAGACGCAGGCGCACAAGGAGTTCTAGCTCCTTATTGCGAGACAGTTGATCAAGTAGAAGAAGTCATTGGCGCTGCTAAATGGCGACCCCTTAAAGGCAAAGCTGTTAGAGACCTAGTTTCAAATGGTACTGAGGTCAGTGAGGCTACTACGCAATATCTCGAAAACCGGAATCAAAACAACATAGCAATAATAGGAATAGAAAGTGTAGCTGCAGTCAATAACTTGGAGGAAATTTTAAAAGTCCCGGGGATAGATGGCATATTTGTTGGACCAAATGATTTAAGTATTTCTTTGGGAATCCCAGATGACTACAATAACCCTAAATACATCGATACAGTCAAACATATCATCGCCACGTCAGAATCCGCAGGAATACCTGTTTTAGTGCACCAACAATCCATGGAGCTATCTGAGTTTTGGGCAGACAACGGCGCCCGATTTATTTTGCACGGTACTGACAGACGAGCTATGGTGGAAGGGTTTAAATCTGAATTCACCAAATTAAGAAACCGATAGCATCAAGCCTTTAATATATGTACTGTCGTAACATCGCCGGCTCCTGAGCACTGAGACACTCCAATCTGGGCATTTTCTATTTGCCTTGCGCCGGCTTGTTTACGCAGTTGCAACACCGTTTCATGAATCATCCTAATACCTGACGCACCAAACGGGTGACCCATAGCCAAAAGTCCTCCATCAGTATTAGTGGGGCGATCCCCTGACAGAGAGGTTCTCCCTTCTTCAGTAGCTATCCAGGCCTCACCTTTATTGAATATGTGCAACGATTCCAATTGCTGCAATTCTCCTATTGTGGCTGCATCATGCACTTGTATAAGATCAACATCTTCTGGAGAAATATTGGCCATTTCATAAGCTTTCAATGCAGCTGGCTCAGTTCTGTAAGGACTAAAAGCAGAATGATCACTTCCATTTCCGTTGTAATCACCTGATGTCAACACAGAAGCTAGGATTTCTGGAGAATTCTCTCTGGACACCCCTAAAGAGTCGATCACATCATCTGCACAAATAACAACTGCTGCCGCTCCTTCACTAGTTGGACAACATTGAAATAGCGTTAAAGGGTCTGCGATCACACGGGATTTAAGTACTTCTTCAAGTGAATACATTTCATTACGATGGGCATAAGGGTTCATCGATGCATGTTGCCTATTTTTAACCGCAACTTGTGCTATGGAAGCCTCTGACGCTCCTGTTTCTGTGATATATCTCTTCATTCGCAGTGCATAGCCAGCCATCATGTGGTCCCCGCCTATTAATCGATCAGGGCTATCCGCTCCCGTGACAGTGACAGGGCCACTAGGAACTTTTTCAGCTCCAAAAACCAAAGCTACGTCATATAACCCTGCATTAATCATCCAAAACGCTTGCCACAAAGCGGTTGATCCACTAGAGCAGGCATTTTCCACGTTCACAATAGGTATACCCGTCAATCCCAAAGGTGATAGTACTCGTTCCCCAATAGACATACCTTCATAATAAACGTGACCAAAATATCCTACTTGAACACGATTCCAAGCAATGCCCGCATCTCTCAAAGATTCTACAACCGCCTCTCTAGCCATAGTCGATATATCTTTATTCCTAAACCTACCAAACGGGTGTAACCCAACACCTGCAACTCTGACTTTTCGATTAGTTCTAATCTGTTCCATTACATAATCCTCAGTATATCAATCCGATAATTTCCATTTGTAAACGGCGACAGCTTGCTTCCCGGATTCATCAACGGCGTAAGACACTTTTAACGGCATTCCAATAAATAATTCTTCAGGATTTGTATCCACAAGTTCTGCAAGCACATGTGGCCCTTCCAATAACTCACCTTCAGCCAATACATACGGAGTGGTCCCTGTCCAGCCAGCAGGTGGAACCTTGATGAGTGTGTAGCTATACAATACACCGTCACCCGAAAAGTCTACTGGAATCACATTCCCATCAGTGCATTTTTGACAATTAGTGGCTGCACCAAATACAAAAATATCACATGCACAACAGTGAAACCCTGTCAATCTAAAATCATTAGTATTGTCTGGATTTAATTTGAACCTAGTTGGATCGACTGATACAATTTTCTCAATACTCATGCACATATTTTAACAAGATATGGTCGATTCACAAATCTTTTACTACATGGATAAGACTCATGGATAATGCTCACATACAAGAAAACCTTGTTCTACCTTGGGAACAAACATTGCCCTCTTTCTTAGATATAAATATTCAAAACAATCCAAATAAAATATTCTTAGAGATCAATGAGCAACAAATTTCATACTCCAGCTTCGGAATTTCTTCAAAGAAATCTGCAGAACATTTTTTGGAAATCGGTATTTCTAAAGGAGACCGAGTCTGTTTATTCTTAGATAATTGTCCCGAATTTCTGTTCGCATGGTTCGGCCTCGCTAGAATAGGAGCAATTGGAGTGCCTATAAACACTTCTTACAAAGAGCATGAATTCACTTTCATAGTAAACAATTGCGCTGCTAAGGCTGTAATTTATAGTGAAAGTTTCGGAAGCGTAATCGATCAGTCTCGGCATAAAACCCTTTCAGTACAACATTTCCTTTCAGTACATGGCAATAAAGATAGCAAAAAAATGTCTGACCGCTTCGATCCTGAGTCTCGCGAATTACAAAATACACAATTCTGTTCAGAAGTAACGCCCAACACCATTTCAACACTTGTATACACTTCGGGAACTACCGGTGACCCTAAAGGAGTACAGATCACTCATAAAATGTATGTAGCAGCAGGCCAAGGGTTCGCCTATTGGACGGAATCAACAAATGAAGATCGATTCTTCACATGCTTACCTTTTTTCCATGCGAATGCTCAATATTACTCAACAATGGGAGCAATAGCATCCGGAGCTACCCTGATAGTAGAACAGAGGTTCAGTGCAAGTAAGTTTTGGGAACAGGTACGGGATTCAAAAGCCACTGTTGTTAATTTCATCGGGATGATGATGTCAATTCTTGCTAAAAATGAACCTACAACCCGAGACACTGATAATTCCGTTCGCCTATTTTATGGTTCTCCTGCTTTTAGCCCTGAATTTCTGTCTGATTTTCAGAAAAGATTTGATACGGATATCATCGTAGGGTTCGGAATGACAGAAACCTGTTACGGTACGATTGAAGTGATAGGAGAAAAACGAAGGGCTAATTCTTCTGGCAAGCCTAGAATACATCCCGACCGAAGGTTCGAAAATCTTATCAGAATACTAGATGAACAAGGAAAGCCTGTACCTAACGGCACACCTGGAGAAATTAGTCTATACAACCCGGCAATAATGCCTGGATACTGGAACAACCCTGAACAGTCCAAAATAAGTTTACACGATGGATGGTTGCATACTGGAGACCTGGGCTGGGTTGATGAGGACGATTTCCTTTATTTTGTAGATCGAAAAAAAGACATCATAAGAAGGCGTGGAGAAAATATATCTTCAAAAGAAGTAGAAGATGTCATTAAACAACACCTCACAGTTCTGGAGTGCGCGATCATAGCTGTCCCCGCGGAATTCGCAGAAGATGAAGTGAAAGCATATTTGATACCAAAACCAGGTTCTAATATTGACCCCAAAGAGATCATACTGTGGTGCGCCTCTCAACTAGCGTACTTCAAAGTCCCCCGATACATTGAAATCCGATCAGAACTCCCTCAAACACCTAGTCTTAGAATTCGAAAAGACATTCTACGTAATGAAAAACCAAACTTAGTAGAAGATTGCTTTGACCGTGAAGCAGCAGGAATAAATATCAGATAACAGGAGAATATTAGTATGTCCGAAATTAAACATTGGCTATTCAAATCAGAACCCAACAATTACTCATTCACTGATCTATTAGGCGAACAACATCAGACGGCCGAATGGGATGGTGTAAGAAATTATCAAGCTCGTAATTTAATGCGTGATCAAATGCATGTAGGAGACAAGGTACTTTTCTATCACAGCAGTACCAAAATACCTGCAGTAATCGGTACAGCCATAATAGTCAAAGAAGCCTATCCAGACTTTACAGCTTGGGATTCATCAGCTAAATATTTTGATCCCAAAAGCGATCCTGATAATCCAACTTGGTTGATGGTCGACATTCAAGCTGAACAAAAATTCGAGACAGAAGTGACATTACAGGAAATAAAACAAAACCCTTCGTTTCAAAACATGATGTTAATAAAAAGAGGAGTTCGGCTTTCGGTCCAACCTGTAACCAAACAAGAATATGAAGATATAGTTAAATTAGGTATTGCTTAGATTAATTAACGGTCAAGACTCTGTCTGTTATCTCCAAGGAATTTTGCATGGATTCAATTTCTCCAATAATATCTATTAACCCGTTAACTTGTGTTGATTTTGTGTTGGCGGTAGCATATTGTGTGCATGACTCAAACTTCGAGATTACAAGTTGCCCAACCGTGGAGGAACACTGCGCAACCGAGCTTTCTGTGATATCGACTGTACATTTCTCCCCTTTAGTGGTCTGAACTTCTAAAACACCAATTTTATCCCCAGCAAACGCCTCTCTGGTAGGTTTCCACATAAAATTATTTAGTATTTTAGCTACTGTCCCATGTTCCAAGCTGTTTAATTCTTTCAGTCCAAACTGCCCATTTACCAAACTAGATGCTATCAAAAATCCTACGTGAAACTGGGCTTCTATTTGATTTTGAGGCACATTTTGGGGATCAGAATTAAGTTTATGCCTCTCATACGTTTGGACGTTGCATTTCACCATTACGGTTGCTATGTCCTCTGGATCCAATTGTTTATAACTTAATTGTTCACAAGCTTTAATGGCAGCCAATACAAATTTATGTGTTGGCCTACCACAAGGATATGGCTTGAAGCTCAGACTTGTCATTAAATATTTTTGTCCAAATGTTTCTAAAGTGTTTGACTTATCGTATCCGCCACCTTGATACATTTCAAAAAATCCATATTTGCCCCAGAAAGGATCCAGGGCACCTGTCAAACCAGCCTTAGCATAAAGTGCAGCAGTAACAGCATGTGAGGCGGCGAACCCTGCCTGTAGTCTTTTAGTTAACGCTCCATCCACTATGCACTGGCGGGTGCCAGATGCTAGGCTCAACGCAATCCCTAATGCCTCCCGGATTAACTCGGCTTCTAGTCCCAAAATTTTGCACACAGCTACAGTGGCTCCAAAAATACCAAAAGCACTCGTCCGATGCCATCCGACATCTTTATATGCAATTTCAGCCAACCTACAAGATACTTCCATCCCCGCAACTATCGCCGTTAATAAGTCTTTACCAGAAACACCTCCCACCTGATCAGACATAGCCAGCGTTGCAGGGATCAAGCTAGCGCCAACATGAATATTCCCAGCAAAATCCAGCGTGTCATCAAAATCCAAAGCATGGGCCATAGCTCCATTGATCATCGCGGCATGAATAGAAGGAAGTTTAATATTCTTAGCAAAAACCGTACTTTGACCATCACCACCCACAGAAGTATATACTCCGAGCAGATCATTAATCCCAGGAGCAGAAGCTCCAGCTATGCTCACACCCAATGTGTCTATTAAATCGTACTTAGCATAGGTAATCGAATCCGTACCTAAATCAGTAAATTTGAGTTCTTCTATGGTTTTACAGATATCATATCTATTATCAATGTTCATACTTTAGAATCTCATCTTTCGGTGGATATCATTCCTGATATATCATCCATTCTAGCAAGTTCTCGTCTGGGTCTCTCGCATATAGGCTCACAGCGGGGACAATCCCTCCTTGCCGAGCCCCTTTTCTTTCGCCTGGGCCTCTGATGATCTCAACACCTGCATCATTCAATAATTTAACGCATTCTTCAACTGTGCCATCCCACACAAAGCATATGTCTCCGCAACCCGGGACTGCCGTAGGCCCCTTATATGCGGCCACATAGCCTTCAGGATGCACATTAATTTTGCTGTCACCGACTTGAATATTAAAGATGTTTACTTTGCCTTCTCGCCATTCTTTTTCATCATTAATAGTGAATCCAAGTTTCTTATAAAAAAGGATTAACCTTTCAGCATCTGCCGTTGGAATCGCTATGTGATCTATACTTACGCTCGCCATTTTTTATTTCTCCTAACAAATCTTAAGTTTTCTCAGACGGAGCTTATTATATGACAGATGTCGATAGAGGCTGGATTCCTTGACAAGAAATACTCACCCTCATAAAATTCTGACAATAAGCTACTGCCCTTGAAATGATCACAATATTTATACGTCTAGCTTAGGGAGATAACATGAACGATTGGCCAACTATAGTTTACAAAGAAGAAGGCATGCGGGAGGGCATGCAAATAGAAAATTCAAACATATCGGTGGATGACAAAGTCCAACTACTCGATGCACTATCTGAAACAGGTTTACAACAAATCGTGGTAGGGTCTTTTGTTAGCCCAAAATGGACTCCTCAAATGGAAAGAATCGACGAAATTGTCACAAAATTCACCCCAAAACCCGGAGTCACCTATACAGCACTAGCACTAAATCCACGTGGAGTAGAGCGAGCTAGAGCATATTCGCCGCCTCTCACCATAGAACGAGACAAATATCCTAGGTTAGGAGTACATATGTGCGATGTGTTCGTTCGGAGAAATACGAACAGGTCCCAGATGCAAGAAATGGAAAGATGGGCCCCTATAATAGCTCAGGCACAAGAACTAAACATTAAAGAAGCAGGTATTGGCACAAATGCTAGTTGGGGATCAAATTTCATAGGCGAGATTCCTGTGGATGCATTAATGCAAATGTACGAAGTGCAGCATAACCTTTGGGATGAAGCTGGCATCAACGTTGTGAGTTGTGCAATGGGCGACCCTATGAGTCACTGTACTCCTGCCAAAGTTGAAGAAAGCATAATCAGGGTTAAAGAACGGTGGCCAGAAATAAAGCATTTTAGACTGCATCTACATAACGGCAGGAATATGGCTATAGCCTCCGCTTATGCTGCCATGAGGGTTCTTTCTTCAGAAGACACTCTAGAGCTGGACGGTACCATCGGTGGATTCGGTGGTTGCCCTTATTGCGGTAATGGACAAGTTACAGGTATGGCTCCGACTGAAGACCTTCTTCACATGATGGAAGATATGGGAATTCCAACAGGAGTAGACATCTCAAAATTAATTGATTGCGTGTGGATGGCAGAAAATATTATTGGCAGAGAACTTTATGGGCACGTTTCTAAAGCAGGACCCAGACCTAAACACAAAGACGAGTTGTACGATATTAATATGCCATTCGTAGAAACCCCAGGGCAGGCAAAACACTACAAATTAGGTCCTAGCGTTTACGAAGGAGGAATATATCCTTACAGTGAGCCAATCCAGAGCCCGTACAGAGACAGAATCGACTCAGGCGTCGATGCGTATGGCACTGCAGGTGAGTTCCCATGGATCGAAGAATGGATGCCTAAGCCTCTAGACTAGCCATTTTAGGTGCTTGCCGGTAGGCAAGCACCTAGCTTACAGCTGCTAATCGAATGATTTCCTCATCTCTGGGGAAAGCTAATTCAGGCAGGGTATTCAAATCAAAGAACCCACATTCAAGCACTTCATGATTAGGAGTTATGTGCCCAGAACTAGCACGAGTTAGATAAGCGATAACAATCACTGGTGACCCCGTACTCGAATATACTCCTAATAATGTTATGTCTTCAATTCTCAAACCCGTCTCTTCGCGTATTTCCCGAATTACGGCATCTTCCACCTTTTCTGATCTGTCCACGTAACCTCCTGGGAGGCTCCATTTCCCATAACCGGGTTCGTTACCGCGTTTTATCAGTAAAACCTGATTATCACTAATCAAAGCACACACTGCTGACACTTTAGGATCGAAATAGTACTCAGCCTTACATGTTGAGCATTTCAACATGTAAGTCTGTTCAAACTCAACTAGTGCTATTGTATTCCCACATTCCGGGCAGTAAGAATGTGATTGCTGCATATAGGTTCACTCCTTTTGAAAAGCCTTTTTGTATAACTCCTGTACATCTTTCAGTGCAGGCATAGAGTCTTGGGCTCCTGTCTTTGTAGTAGCTAGACCTCCTGAACACACAGCCCATTTAACACTGTCTTCTACGCTCCAAGAATTATATAGTCCGTACGTGAAAGCACCGTTGAAAGCATCACCTGCTGCAACAGAATCTATAGCGTCCACTTCTACTGCCGGTATGTAGAATTCCTGATTATGATCTAAATACAAAGCCCCTTGAGATCCCATTTTCACTATAACTGAAGGAATACCCATTTCATAAATCTTTCGGGCAGCCGCAAATCCAGATTTAACATCATTAACTTTTATATCAGTCAAATACTCGGCTTCTGTCTCGTTTGGGGTAATGAAATCAACACAACTCCAGAGATCAGGCGGAATCGGTCTCGTTGGTCCAGGGTCCAATATAACAGTGATATCTCTCTGTTTTGCTTTATTTGCCAAAACAGCGGACACTTCTACAGGAGTTTCGAGTTGCAACAACAAATATTTCACACGATGTTTAGTATCTATTTGGTCAATAATCACAGACTCTGTGGATTCCGCATTAGCTCCATGTACTTGAATAATTTGATTTTGGGATGTTCCGTCAATGTTAATCACCGCAACTCCAGAGTGAATCCCAGGCATGACAGAAATTCCATCAACCTCAACCCCTTTTTCTGCTAATCCTTGGATCAATGCTGATCCAAAAACATCATCTCCCACTCCGCCTAACAAACTAACTTGTAATCCTAGCCTACTAATGGAAACTGCTTGGTTTGCACCTTTGCCGCCAGGGTAAGTAATAAATTGATTGCCCAGTATAGTCTGCCCGGGCATAGGGAACACATCGGACCTAGTAACTAGGTCAATATTAATTCCACCATAAACTAGAACTGTAGATTCGTCACTCATTGCGTCCTCATGCTATAATTTCCGTTCCAAGAAATCAAACCTAGTATGAAAACGAGGTGATCCACATGCCTAGCGCTCTCAGTAATATTAAAGTAGTAGATTTAACGAGAACTTTAGCTGGTCCTTTCTCAACAATGATGTTGGCAGACTTGGGAGCAGACGTTATAAAGATAGAAGAGCCTACTCAAGGGGACGAAACCAGAAAATGGCCTCCATTTTGGGGTGGCGAAAGCGCAAATTTCATGTCTTTCAATCGTAATAAAAAAAGTATAAGCGTCAATCTGAAATCAGAAGAAGGGATTGGTATTATAAAATCGCTGCTGAAAGATGCTGACATATTTATAGAGAGTTTTAGAGCCGGAGCCTTGGAAAAGATGGGGTTAGGCTATGCCGACATCCGAGCTATTAACCCCGAAATTATATATTGTTCCATATCCGGTTATGGCAGAACCGGGCCCATGAAAGATATGCCTGGTTACGACTTGATAATCCAAGCTTACAGTGGGCTCATGGATTTAACAGGAGAACCGGATGGCCAACCACAGCGAGTTGGTTTTTCATTGGTGGACCTGTTTACTGGCATGATGGCTTTCGGGTCCATGGTAACTGCTCTTTACCACAGGGAAAATACTGGCAAGGGACAGCAGATCGAAGCTGCTTTATTGGATGGTCAAATAGCAGCATTAAGTTATCATGCATCAAATTATATGGCCACCGAAGAAATCCCCACACGCCTTGGGTCAGGGCATCCCAGTTTAGTGCCATATCAAACCTTTGAATCGAATGACGGCTATTTTTTGATTGGTTGCGCGAATCAAGGACTATGGGAAAAGCTTTGTACCGCAATATCTCATCCTGAATTAACAAATGACCCAAGATTTGATACTAATGACAATCGTGTCGCGAACAGGAAAGACTGCGTAGATACTTTAAACTCAATTTTTAAGACTAATAACACGGTGCACTGGATTAATACTATCGTAACTGCGGGGGTTCCATGCGGTCCCATCAATAACGTGAAAGACGTCGTAGAAGATGAACAAGTGCTCGCAAGAAATATGATTGTAAATATACCAGGCCACCCAAATGTCCCAGACCTCAGGACTCCTAATTCTCCCCTAAAATTAAGTCTCACTCCCCCTCAAATAAAAATGCCTCCTCCTCTTTTAGGACAACACAACAGAGAAGTTTTACAGAGCCTAGGATTCCCCGAATCTGCAATATCAGACTTGATATCTAAAGGAGTAATAGGAGAACCCACAAAACCTAGAGAATAAGTCTACGCCCTGGAATGTCTGAATCGAGTCAATATAGATTCGACAGCATTAAATGTTATGACAGCAGAGTCTGGATGGCATCTCCGAGATTCTGAAATCAAATACTTAAGTGTTGTAGCATTGACAGAATCATCCACTAGAAAATACTCGTAATCTGAGGACGTTATCAAATCTATTGCTCCGTTAAAATTACCGGCAGAAGAAACTATGTAACCTGATTTTTCCAAAAGCACCACTGCTTCTTCAACAACATCGTTAAAATCCGAATATATTAATACACTGTTATTCATAAACGTCCATATATGCACAGATAATCACGAAGCAGAATATCCTCCATCCACTATGACTGAAGTCCCCGTGATATAGTCAGAGCCTGGACTAGATAAAAATACTGCTGTACCTGCTATGTCTTCAGGTATGCCCCATTTACCTGTTGGAATCCTGTTAGAAATCTTCTCATACCTAGTTGGATCCAAGGTAGGTATAGAGGCCGTCAAATCTGTCTCAAACCAGCCTGGAATGATCGCGTTGACTTGAATATTCTTCTCCGCCCAAGCTACTGCCAGACTCTTTGTCAATTGTATGACAGCTCCTTTACTCGCCGAATAAGGCACAACCCAATCACTGCCGAAAATAGAATACATAGAGCCTATATTGATAATTTTGCCGTGTCCAATAGAAACAAAATGGGGGTACATTAATTTTGATAATTTAAATACTGATGTCAAATTAGTATTTAACACATTATCCCAATCATCATCTAATAGGTCTTGCGGCTGTTTCCTTATAGAGATGCCCGCATTATTAATTAAGATATCTATAGATCCCCAAACATTTAAGCCATCTACTACTATTTGGCCTAAGTCGTCATCAGAATTAACATCACCTACGAGTCCGTGAGCCATATTACTAAAATCCTGATTTATGTCTGAGACAGATCTGCTTAGTTTCTCTTCATTACGTCCCACCAATATAACCTGGCAACCATAATTAACTAACCCTTTGGCCATTCCAAGACCCAGCCCCCCATTTCCTCCGGTTATTAGCGCGGTCTTTCCAGCAAGATCGAACAAGTCCATGTGTACACCGTTCCTATAGTCATAAACCTTTAAATGTAACATTCAGTGTACCACTGCGTCCAAAACTTTTAAAAAACACCAATATTGGGCTTGGATATTATTGACACTGCCAAATAGCGTGTGTAAACTTGCCCGCGGTCTTAAACCACCAAATAGAAATCTTTATAAAAATAAGAGGTATTTCATGTTACCGTTAATCTTAGTATTAGCATCAGGTGGAATCGCATTACTATTTGCAATATTCACCGCCATCAGATTATTACGCGTCGATTCAGGTAATCAAAGAATGCGTGAGATCGGTGATGCCATTAAAGCTGGAGCCGCAGCATTTCTCAAGAGGGAATACTTAACTCTCCTCCCTTTCGTTATAATTGTAGCTGTATTAATTGGCGTATTAATCGACTTTTATGCATTGGGTTCTAGTACGCCAGGGACTGCTATTTCTTATGTCGCCGGAGCAATTTGTTCCGCTGTGGCTGGATTTATAGGAATGAACATTGCCGTTAGGGCAAACGTTAGAACCGCAGCTTCTGCGATGCACGGACTTAATCCAGCATTAAGAGTAGCATTTTCTTCTGGAAGCGTAATGGGGCTTACTGTCGTAGGCATGGGCCTTATTGGAGTGACCGTACTATGGATCATTTTCCAAAATACAAGCATAATAGCCGGTTTCGGGTTCGGAGCTAGCTCGATTGCTTTATTCGCAAGAGTAGGCGGCGGCATTTTCACCAAAGCTGCTGACGTTGGATCTGACCTTGTAGGAAAAGTTGAAGCAGGGATCCCAGAAGATGATCCTAGGAATCCGGGAGTAATCGCTGACAACGTTGGCGACAACGTTGGAGACGTGGCCGGAATGGGAGCAGACCTTTTCGAGTCTTATGTAGGATCGATAATATCAGCAATAGCTCTCGCTGCTGGAAGCATGGCTTTAATAAGTAGCAAAGAAGCATTATTGCCCTTGATGTTGGCTGGGGCTGGAATCATAGCATCCATACTTGGTACATTTTTGGTTCGAAGCTCAGAAAATGCAACCTTTGGTCAACTATTATGGGCACTGAGAAAAGGAATATTTGCTTCTGCAATCTTAGTCGCAATATTCGCTGGAGGTATCATATATTACCTTGACATGTCAGACGGACTAAGCCTGTTCATATGTATTATTACAGGTCTGATAGCAGGAACTATCATAGGCACAGCAACTGAGTATTATACTTCTTACGAATACAAACCAACCAAAAATGTAGCTGAAAATGCACAAACTGGAGCAGCTACTGTGATCATAAGTGGGTTTGCCACCGGAATGATGAGCACATTAATACCAGTAATCGCAATAGGTGCAACTATACTAATTGCCTATGAACTCAAGGAATTCTACGGGATTGCCTTGGCTGGGGTTGGCCTCTTATCGACCTTAGGAATCACTTTAGCCACAGACGCCTATGGCCCGGTAGCAGACAATGCAGGAGGCATTGCTGAGCAAGCTCAACTAGCTCCTGAAGTCCGGCAGCGGACAGATGCTTTGGACGCCCTTGGAAATACTACTGCCGCTACTGGCAAGGGGTTTGCAATTGGATCTGCAGCATTAACCTCTCTTGCATTACTAGCAGCATTCGCTCAAGCCGCAGGGTTGTTCGACGACGGCGGAATCAATATATTGAAGCACACTACATTGGCCGGGCTGCTAATCGGAGCCATGCTACCATTTATATTTTCGGCTCTAACTATGAATGCAGTTGGAAGAGCCGCGTTCGCAGTGGTCAATGAAGTAAGGAGACAGTTCAGAGAAATTGAAGGTCTTTTGGACGGAGAAGCCACTCCTGACTACGAACGGTGCGTTGACATCAGCACCAGAGGGGCCCTAAAAGAAATGATAATCCCTGGCCTGCTTGCAGTGATTATGCCTATAGCAATGGGTCTGATCCTCGGAGCGGAAGCTCTAGGGGGTATGCTGATTGGATCAGTAGCATCCGGGTTTATGATAGCCATTACCATGGCTAGTGCCGGAGGTAGCTGGGACAATGCGAAAAAATATGTTGAGCTTGGACATTACGGAGGTAAAGGTTCCGACTCTCATAAAGCAGCTGTAGAAGGAGATGTTGTGGGCGATCCATTCAAGGATACCTCTGGACCATCTCTAAATATTTTGCTTAAATTGATGGCCATAGTATCCCTCGTTTTTGCCCCAGTGTTTACTGTGGTAACCCCTATCATTTTATATATATAAACCACAAAAGAGTCTAAGAAAGCAGCCGCGTTTGCGGCTGCTTTCTTAGAGGAAAGAAGATCCTATTACTAAAACACCCGTAGCCAAGGCTACCATTCCCATGGGTATATTCTTCAACAATCTCATAAGAAACCCAATAGTAATTATACCTGCTAGAAAAGCGGTGAATATCCCTACAATATGACTTAACTCTAGAGAAAATACTCCAAGGGCAAAGAGCCCTAGTAGTCCTCCTCCAAAACTCACAGGGATACTAATCAAATAGCTCAACTTTAGAGCATCCTCAACTTTGACCTCTCTGCCAATAAGAAAAGATAAAGTCAAAGCTGATCGGCTCAAACCAGGCAATATAGAAAAACCTTGAACTATTCCTAGCAAACTCATTTCAAAAACTTTGATATCATCTATAGACCTACCAACTTTGGAAACTTGTCTTATCTGAACTAGTCCTGTGATTATTATGAGTATGCCGATTAATATCATCAGATATTTCCCCAAATGTTCGGGTATAGATGTCATAGCCAAATAAATAGGGATCCCTATAATCCCTGTAAAGAAGCTCGATATGATAATCGCAGAAAGAAGGTTTTTCTGAGAACCTGTCGTCCAATCCCTGACCTTTAATATCTCTATAATGTCTTTTGAAAAATACATAGTGCTTGCTACACCAGTACCAAAATGCAGTAATAATGCTATGGCAATCCCTTCGCTAAACCCAATTTCAGTGCAGCAATCAAATAGAATGACCAATATTCCTTCGGAACTCACAGGAATCCATTCTACGACACCTTGGATTAGTCCAATTAGAATACTTGAAGTCACATTTAGCCCCTATCTCTTATCGAGGAATATCTTTAAGATCAATTATACATGCATCTATTTCAGTTCCAGTGATCTTGATAACACCTACAGTTCCCAGATCGTTAGGTAAATGGTGTTTACCTGGGAATGTAGGACTGCCTGGATTCATCCACAAAATACCATGCTTCCATAAAACCAGTTCCTCATGAGTATCTCCAAACAGTACTACATCAGATACACAACCGAACTTTTTGTGAAGCATAGCAGCAGTATTTTCGTAATCCTCAGGCAAAAGTATAGATTGACCATCTGCGGTAGTATAAATTGGCGGATAAGGCCATTGTATGTCATGCACCATAGCTATGCGGATCTTCCCGGTTTTTATTAATCTAACTCGGTCAGATAATCTAGATCCCGCTTCTATCGGATCCTCATATCCCCTCACAGCTTTGACTGGAGCTATCTTTTCAAGCTCATCCAAAACTCCAATGCATTCTAAGTCCCCACAATGTAATATCAAATCCATATTTTTAAAAACATCGAAGACTTGTGAAGGGAGACCTGTACCATGGCCGGCCAAGTGAGTGTCAGATATAACCCCTATTTCCATCTTGGAAATATCCTTGCTAGTAGTTTAGTTACGGTTTTCCCAAAAGGAAAAATAGTCTAATGTTTCAGAATCAAAAGCTTGATGAGATTTCCTTATCTGACTAGAGTCATATTGTTCCTGTTCTTTGTCTCTCAAAGAACTTATAACTTGAGCCCAATCTGGCCCCATATAACTTCTATCAGAGGATTCACATTCAGACGTAAGGTAGGTCACTAGATGGTCTGAATCTTTCTTAACAGATCCACCACTGATCACGTACGCCACTATTGATGGAACTGACTCGTAGTCATCAGTGTTTATGTCCAAAGTTTCTAAAATGAACGACATAGCTAAACCTCGAATTATCTCTTCTATTTTATTCGGCATATCCATAATGTGGGAAAATGGAAAAGTATCGTTATCTTTTAGAAAGTTCGATATCTCGAACTGGACGCAATCATTGAACTCTGAGTCAAAGACCGCAGTTGCGTGCAACAATTGAACGTTAGGCGGAGTCTCACGCCTGTCAATCACGATAAATTCTTGGAGATGAGGAAATATACATAACTCAATCTCCGGATCGCTGTCAGGCAACAGCTGATCCCAGTAAAATTCTTCCATTCATTTCTCCTCAGTTAAAAGGAAATTATTAAGTAATCTAATCAGCTCCTAAATTTTACAACAAAATCTTTAATACCTCCACCTAGAGGTATTTTGCTAATCTGTAACTCTCATTGGAAAGCAGACCCTTCCTAGTTCTTAATTTGAAATATACAATATAGGTCCTAATCATTATTCTATTAAAAGTGTCGGTGCCATATGAAAGCCGGTAAAATCCCAGGTGAAACACTCCGAAACCTTTTGAGTAATCTAACAATAATCTCGGACTCCGGAGTTGAATTGGGTCCAGCCATCGGAGAAGATACTGCCGTTATAAACATCAAAGGTCAGACTGTACTTATAGGAAGCGATCCCATCACTTTCCCCACTGAGAATCCAGGCTGGCACTCCGTAATAATAAATTCTAATGACGTGGCTGCGTCCGGGGGAGTACCTAAATGGTATTCTGCAACAATACTGATGCCGGAGCATAGCACTGAGCAAGAATTTTCATCAATTTTCAAAGACATCGCAGAAACATGCTCACATATGAATATCCAATTAATTGGCGGTCACAGTGAAGTGACACCTGCTGTTCAATATCCTGTGGTTAGCGGTTCTATGATAGGCATAGCGGATAATTTGCATGTCAAGCCTACACATAATGCTAAAGAATTTGATGATATTTTAATAACCAAACATTGCCCAATTGAAGGTATCAAATTACTTCTTTCATATTTCCCTAACCTGAGTCAATTCGAAGGATTAAGCCCCAGCGATATAGAATTTTTAAAACGATTATCAATAGCTAATAACATGGATATATTGCCCGAAGCCACATTACTCAAAACTTATAAAGAAGTTAATAGTATGCACGATCCAACAGAAGGAGGAATTGCTACTGGTTTGGCAGAAGTAACCTCAGCTTCAAATGTAGGGGCACTGATTTACGAATCTGAGCTTCCTATCCCTGCAGCGTTCCGAAAGATATGTTCGCAAATTGAAATAGACCCACTTGGTTTGATTGCTTCAGGAAGTCTTCTTTTCACAACCTCAGCTGGTATTTCAGGCGAAATAATTGGGGAATTAAAGTCTCTTTCCATTCAGTGCTCTAACATAGGACAAATAATGCCTAGAGAACACGGATCGATGCTTATTGAATCATATTCCAATCAAAAAGTACCTTTGCCTACTTTCGACAGAGACGAAATAACCAAAATCACACAACTGTAATCATCATTCAATCGACATTATGTTGCGCACTAATTAAATATTTTTAAACTTTTCTTATACTTTTATAAGAAAAGTTTTATACAAGTTTTTACCTTTTATTGACATAGTCTTATATTGGTGTTAATTTCAAACATGATTAGATAATAAAAGTGATTACACAGGTGAATTCATGGCCAGAAAAACTAAAATGATGCTTCGGGTAGAAAAAGCCTTCCAAAGAGACTTGGAAAAAATACTACCCGAGATGATTAATGACATAGGTCTATCTGCTTGTGCGGATGAGTTAGACATAAGCAAAGCTACCCTAGGCTACTGGTGCCTTAAGTTAGGTATTACTGTGAGGCGTGTAGCATTATCCCCTGGCGAAACTTTGGAAATTAAAAAAATCGCGAGTTAAGCACTTAATATCACAAATCAGTATGACCTAAGGATTCATACATTCGAATCCTGAATACTTAAGCTAAGTCGGTTGCAAAATTATTAAACCTCGAAGTATACTTCTCGCACACTCTAGGAAACCTCGGAGAGCCTAGGAATCAAGACCTTATTTATAAGTAATTCGGAGTCAACAATTGCGAAACTACATGATACGGCGGGTCGGCCACTCTTTCTTCATAATACTAGGACTTATGGGTATGTTATTTCTGGCTATTAATGTCCTTGGAGACCCTGTAGAACTACTTGTTGACGAGGATGCGTCTGAAGAAGCAATAGCTTTGATTCGTGCGCAATATGGTTTGGACAGACCTTTGTACGTCCGTTTCGGTGAGTTTTACGCGAACTTAGCCACTTTAGACTTTGACACTTCATTAAGGCATAGGATCCCAGCGAGAGAAATTGTTTTCAGAATGCTTCCTAATACCGCTGTCCTAGCATTAGTAGCATGGGGGATAGGTATCGTCGGTGTGCCTTTAGGCATGTGGGCGGCACGTAGACCGCGGGGGATGGTGGATCGTATTGTAAACATATTGTCGTTCGCGGTAATCTCGATCCCAGAGTTCTGGTTAGGTTTAGTATTGATATTATTGGTAGCAGTACAAGCAGACCTGCTGCCAACATCTGGCTTCGCAGGGCTTGGGCCGAGTGGCTGGCTATACATAGTACTACCAGCGCTGACTCTGTCCCCTAGAGTCATAGGAAGAAACGCACAAATTACGCGTGCTACTATGATAGAAGAAATGGGGAAACAATACGTCGCAACAGCCAGAGCAAAAGGATTAGCAGAGAACAAAGTGTTGTATGCCCATGTGTTGAAAAATGCTGCAATTTCCATTGTAACTCTAATGGGAGACGAACTAGCAGGATTCATGAATGGAGCTACCGCAGTAGAAATCATTTTCGGATGGCCTGGTCTTGGCAAGCTATTAGTAGACGCGATTACCGCACGAGATTTGCCGGTGGTAACCGCTTCAGTATTTATAATTGCGCTCATGGTCATGTTTATTAACTTACTGGTTGATCTGATATACACATGGCTAGATCCCCGAGTTTCATATAAATAGCGTTCATAACCAAATTCATTAAGGGTGACTACTTACAATGCAAAATGACATCGGAATAGAATTAGAACAAAAAGCGAACATAGTATCAAGGATATGGAACCACGCTCTAGTACAAGCATTTCTAAGCGATTGGATAACCTTGGTATCAACTTTGTTCCTAATTATCGTTATATTAGCAGCCGCTTTTGCTCCATTAGCTGCTCCATACCCTTATGAAGAGCAGCAACTTCGGTTAAGACATCTTCCTCCACTTTCATCAGGTGAAGCCAAAAATGTCATGGTTAGTCCTCCTACTACAGAACAGCGTTTCTTCCTTTTTGGAACTGATCACTTGGGCAGAGATATGCTCACAAGACTAATATACGGCGGAAGAATTTCTATCTCTGTTGGCGCGCTTGGAGTTATAGTATCAGGAGCTTTAGGGCTACTTCTTGGAGTAATAGCAGGATACTACCGAGGTGTCATAGACGATATCATAATGAGAACGGTAGACATCTTCATGTCTGTGCCCTTGTTGTTATTAGCCTTAATTGTACTGTATATACTAGGTCCCAGCTTTATTAACATTATTATAGTATTCGCGATTGCTCGATGGATGCTATATTGCAGGGTTGCACGAGGGGTAGTAATGTCTTTAAGAGAACAAGCCTTCGTGGACGCAGCAAGATCTATTGGCTGCAAAGACAGTAGGATTATAACGCACCACATATTACCTAACTTGATTACGCCGATTCTTACAATTGCAGCGTTAGAAGTACCCAGAAATATTTTGACTGAAACCACCCTGAGTTTCTTGGGTTTTGGTATACAACCTCCCGACTCTTCATGGGGTTTAATGCTATCTCAAGGACGTGATTACATCGTCAGAGCATGGTGGGTAGTAATCGTCCCAGGCATGGCTATATTCCTGACTGCTTTAAGTTTCAATCTGTTCGGAGTATGGCTAAGAGCAGTAAGCGATCCGCTCCAGCGATGGAGATGGTTAAAACAGACCAAAGAATCCAAAGAAGCCGGAGTGAGAGGCAGCTAAACAGCGAATCCTCTATCTTGAACAGCCAAATAAAATATAGGTATAGGCAGAATCTGTCATATGCAGCAGCCTGACAACGAATCAACCAGCCAACTACCTCCCCCTCCTTTTTGTGGATTTGTAGGCCGGTCCAAAGAAATATCGGACTTAATTGAAAGTCTCACAACATTCCCTATTGGATTCATAATTGGAGAACCTGCTATAGGTAAAACAGATCTTGTATTAGAATACGCGAGAAGATCTGAGTCTAATGGAACCTATCCTGGAGGAGTAGTATACTCACAGGTGACCGTAGGCTCCTCATTCCAGAAACTAATCCACGAAGCAGGAACATCGATTTTCGGTATTTCTTTTGGAGATCTCACAGGCGAAGAACAACAAGAAGCTCTATTCAAACATTTTGTTGAAAATGCCACATTGTTAATTTGGGATGACATTAATCAAATTGAATCAGTTTGGGAAGATAACGAGATATCAAAGCTGAAAAACCATTTGTCGGCATGGACAAACCTCACAGAGTCAAAAATACTGCTCGTGAGTCAAACTGAACAATCAATCGCCCACCTTACAGCAAATCCTGAAATAATCTTAATACCTCCTTTTGCTACATCTGATTTCCAAAAGCTTGCAGCCGCATACATAGACATAGCTTATGGAGACCAAGACTCCAAACCAAACCTTTCACAATTGGAAAATTTGCTCACTAATTTACAAGGCAATCCATTAGCCCTCCAAATTACAATCCCATTACTAAAATCTACTCCTTTAGGTATAATTGACAACGAACTTACCACACAATTAGAATCGAACCCCGATGCGTTGAAATCTTCTTTCGAACTCTACTATCAGAAAGGATCATATAGAGTACGGACTCATCTTCCTATAATTTCTCTTTTTAAGAAAAGAGTCATGTTAGATGTACTTACCCATTTTACTCAAAGCGCTTCATACAAATCCGTGTTCAAAGAAGAACTTGGGTGGGGGGCAACAAGAGCATTGCTTAGAGGAAGCAAAGATTCAGGAATATTATCAAGTATATCTCCTAGCGTATATCTAATACCGAGTGCTATACCTCGCTTATTGGGAGAAAAATTATACCGCACACAATCTGCTGAAACGATTTCCCAATTTGAGAAAGAATTCACTCGTATATATGCTGATACTGCTGATCATTTTTTAGAATCATTAGATGAAAACCCCGACTCAGGCACAACAGCTATTCTTGCAGAAGAAGAGAACTTCTATCAAGCTCTCGGACTAGCACTGGAAGATGAAGACTGGGAAAGCTCCCAAATCTTACTGCAACCCGTCGCTCAGGTCTACAAAATGCAGAAAAGATTCATAGAATTAGATTTGCTTAGAGAGCAAGTGTTAAATACTAGTGGGATTAGTTATCCAGAAGCGGCGTCGAATAACAGTGTCGAATTATGGGAGTATATAAAAGGGACTACAAGCAGTGACCTTATTGAACAAAACAAATTTACAGAAGCTATAGAAATTTGCCATGAACTTCTTGATTACTTAGAAAACAACGAAGCAGATAATAAAGATTTAAAACTGGCCACAGTGTATAGCCAGTTAGGCGAAATACACATACTCACCAGACAATTAGATACCTCAGAGGAATACCTTAATAAAGCCAACGAAATCTACCAAGCATTGGAAGCCGACGATAATTCGGCAGAGATTGCCCAGAATTTAGGTAGGATTAGATACTTCCAAGGAAGGTATTCAGATGCCAAATCAGAATACAGCAAAGCACTGGAAACTCACCAACAAATTGAAGATCAAGAACAGATGGTAGTGGACTACAGGTTTTTAGGCTTACTAAGTCAATTACAACTCAATTACGATGAAGCAGAAAGCTGGTACAAACAAGCGCAAAGCATCGTTGAAAACTATGGAGATGAAGAAACTGCCATGTTGGTCTATCATGACCTCGGTACAGTTTTCCACGCTCAATACTTTTTTGAAGAAGCTCAACGTTGGTACAATCAAGCTTTGCACTTAGCGGACAGGCTCGGGTTTCAATCGCAGATGGCCCGAGAATGCCATTATCTAGGGTTACTTTCCCAAGATAGAGGCGGGCTTCAAGATGAAGCAGAAGAATGGTTAATTGCTTCATTAAATATAAAAACACAAATCGGAGACAATACAGGCAGTGGTGATGAATGTAGACAAATCGGGCTCTTGTACCATGAGCAAGAACAGTTCACAGAAGCAGAACAGTGGTATAAGAAAGCCATAGAATTTTTCCAACTATCTTCCAACATAGATAAACTAGCTCGCACATATGGTCAAATAGGAATTATTAAGCAAGAACTAGGTGATGTGAAAGGTTCCCTCGAATGGGGAGCGCGGACGTACGCATTAGTAAATAATAATAAACTGCCCATGATCGATCAAGTTATCAACCATTTAATGACGATCAGGAAAGAAATCGGGGAAAGTCAATTTGATCAATGGTGGGTCAATCAGTTCTCCGAGGAATCCCCACTTAAAAATTATATGAAAGAAGAAGACTCAGATGAGTGATGCAACAAGTTCAATACTTGCTGATTTCATTATTGATACGTCATTTGATTGCCTATCTAACAAAACAATCCAACATACCAAAAATACACTTCTCGATACTCTAGCGTGTGCCATCGGAGGATACACTTCACCTCCTGGAGAGATCGCGCGTAAGCTGGCTCATACTGTAAGTAGCACTGATTTACCATCGCGAATATTAGGAGAATCTAGAACCAGCACTCCTGACATGGCGGCATTTGCGAACGCAGCCATGATCAGATATTTAGACTGTAATGACTCTTACTTTTCACCCGGAGGTGGGCACCCTAGTGACATGATAGCCGCTGCCCTCACTTTAACCGAGGCTCTCAATAATACTGGTAAAGACCTTATCGAATCTATAGTGATAGGGTATGAAATTTTCACCAAACTATCGGACCAAGTTGTAGTTAGTAAATCAGGATGGGATCAAGGTATATTTATAGGCCTGAGTGCTGCAAGTATTGCTGCTAAACTACTAAAACTTTCTAAACCACAAATCATCAATGCGTTATCATTATCAATCGTTCCTAATTTACCTATGGGGGCAACACGCATGGGAGAATTATCTATGTGGAAAGGATGCGCTACTGCAGCAGCGGTAAAATCTGGAATATTTGCAGCCTTGTTAGCAAAAGAAGGAATGACATCCCCTGAGCGCCCTTTCGATGGACCAAGAGGCCTTTGGGAACAATTGGGGTGCGATAACAACGTACAGATTGAGAAACTAGAACCTCAATTGGATAAGCATAAAATATGTGACAACATATTTAAATTCTATCCTTCACAAATACACACTCAGGCTCCTATTGGACTAGCATGTAAATTATCTTCAGAAGTAATTGTTGACGACATCAAAACAATTGCCATACAGTCCTATCAACAAGGAGGCGTTAGCACGCCAGAAACAGAACCTGAGAAATGGGCTCCTTCGACCAGAGAAACAGCTGATCATAGTATTCCTTTTTTAGTAGCATCTGCGCTAACTGATGGTACTGTTAATCCTGAAACTTTCACTGAAACAAATATTAAACGTACAATTATCAAGACCTTGATAACAAAAACAAATATTGTTGAAAATTCTGATTTTAGCAATCTTTACCCGTCACAATATAATTGCAGAATAGACATAACAACACAATCAGGTTCCATTCATACAGGTCAAACCGCATATCCTAAAGGACACCCACAAAATCCTTTCACTGACACTGATCTGCAGAATAAATTTTCAAACCTTTCAGGTGCCCTATTATCTAAACAACGACGTGAAACCACCTTAGATCTACTTATGGACATTGACCATGCGGCGTCTATCACCCCTTTATTTAATTCCGTAGATGTAACAACTGGTACAAATTAGGTTTCTAAACTATTATTCACAAGCTCCGTATAGATTACAATTGCGTAAAATTAACATCGGAAACAAAGAAATGCTCTATGATTTAACATGTGAAATATGCGGTTTTGAAATGAATGAAAACAAATGTAAAATTCGCTGTCCTAATTGTGGATTCACCAGAGATTGTTCAGATCCATAAGCTAAAATGAAATTCCAAACCTTCGATTCCCTTAAATTTCAAAACTTCAGGCTTCTCTGGTTTGGTAATTTATGTGTTAACGCCGCGGATTGGCTCCAAATACTGACGGTTGGGTGGTTGATCCTAGAAATCACAGATGGTGATACAGTGATCACAGGAGCAGTATTAGCTCTAAGAACTTTACCTGTATTCCTTATAGGACCTTGGGCAGGAGTATTAGCGGACAAGTTCGATCGGAGATCATTAATCAAAATAACTCAAACAATGATGGCTGTGCTTGCAGTATCATTTGCTATCCTAGTATCTGTGTCTGACTTTACAAGCTCCGGTGTCTCGGGACCTCTTCAGCCGTGGCATCTTTTTGTGTACGTAGGAATAACTGGCATTAGTGTATCCATTATTAGACCTGTACGGCAGTCCTTGGTCGCTAACGTAGTGCCATTGGAAAGTTTACGTAATGCAACTGCTCTCAATGCACTTACCAGAACTACGGCAAGGTTAGTAGCGCCGGCTGCAGGAGGCATGCTGATCTACCTGGTAGGTTTCAAATGGAATTTTTACATTGAAGCGTTATGTTATCTTGGGATAACTCTGTCTATGTTGAGAATGCAGACCCCCTATGGGAATAAGCCTACACAGAAAAAAGTTTCCGTATTTAAAGATCTGTATTCTGGAATAGAATATATAAGTAAAAATAGAGCTTTGGCTCAAGCCATCACCATTAGCTTCGTTCCAACATGTATATTCCAGCCGCTAGTTTTCATTCTGCCTATATATGTGTCATCAGTTCTTAATGAAGGGCCTGCTGTTGGAGGAACATTGTTAGCAATAATGGGGCTAGGAGGAGTAAGCACAAGCTTTTACCTGGCATCTAAAGATTTTCCTTTAAAAAAAGGACTCACTATAATCCTGGCTTTAATAGTCGGTTGTATTGCTATATCAGCTATGTCTCTATCAAACTTGATTATAGTTGCTTATATTATGTTTCTTATATTAGGGATATGCCAAACTAATATAAGAGTCGGAGCTAACACACTTATTCAAGAAATAGTTCCTGACGACCTACGAGGACGCGTGACTAGCATATATAACTTTGACAATGGATTTACTGCAATTGCCATTCTTGTACTTGGAATCCTATTCAATTACATAAATGTTGGCCAGGCTTTATTTTATGTAGCTGGACTTGCAGGAGCAATTGGGTTCCTATATTTACTATTAGCCAAGTCATTAAGAAACATTAAATGATTAGCATATGGCGTGAAGACTTACGAAGAACGAAACTTTCCAAAGAGTTGTTTTAACAACAAATTCTCGCTTTATTCAAACCCACCCTAAAGCCTCTGATACTATTGGGAATTGATCACGAAATATATTCTTACAATCCTCAGCGACATCCATATGTTCCTTCTGTGTACCATTTCCAGCACGTAGCTCAATATAATGAATCCACGACCGAACTGATCCGGTCATGTAAATTTTTGTAGGAGTGGCGAGTGGCAACACAAACCGAGCACATTCTTTCGCAATACCTTGTTCAAGCATTTCTTTATATAATTTCATGCCTTGATCAAAGTGTTTTTGAATTTTGGACTGAAACTCTTCTTTGACAGAAGATTCAACATCATCAATGCTATTCTGACGATTTTTAGTATCTTGCCTGCGGAGTTCCGGCAACGGAATTTCTTCACTTAGTACAGAAGAATCAGCATAACGCTGTGAAAATTCCTGATATGTAAAAGACCTATGACGCAAAATTTGAGCTGCGATTCCTCTGGAGGTATTAATCTCAAGTGTCATATGTGCTTGCTCACAAACGCTCCAGTGACCGTGTTTGATACAATACGATAAAAGCCCTGAAACTTTAGGATTATCCTGATTCGCAGGATTACTTACCCGTGCTACATAGCCCATTATCTTCTCCGCGTCGGGAGTCACACTGACTAGTTGAACTCTGCTCATTCCGTTAAATATACCTTCTTCTCAAACTTTTGATTAAATGCAGCCATAAGTACTACACAAATTCAGCAAACCCGTTAGGAATCTTAACCTCTATTAAAGTCAATTCTTGGGAATTAACAGCCTTTTTCAAAGCCTGCTTCAAATCATTAACATTATCTACAACAAATGAATCAAATCCATACGAGTCAAAAAGTTTCGAAAAATCTGGATTGACCAAATCAGTAGCGAAAAATCTGCTATCAAATCTTTGTTTTTGATAATCTTTTAATACTCCCCATGCGTTATCATTAAACATCAAGACGATAGGGTTTAGTCCGTACTGCTTGGCAGTAGCTAACTCTTGTAAGTTGTATTGGAATCCTCCGTCTCCTGTAACGCAAACTACAGGTGTTTCTGGTTTCGCCACTTTCGCACCAAGCGCGGCAGGGAAAGCAAAACCCAGCCCTAACCAACCATGGGGATACATAAATGTTCTAGGACTATTAATCTCTAAACATCTCGAAGCCCTGCTAGCTGGGACAGTAGGGTCGAGGCTAAATATTGTGTCTTCGGGCAAGCTTTCTCGGATTGCCTGCCATGTCCGCAATTCATTACCCCAGGTCGACTTCAGCGTTGATTGAATTTCCTGTTTCATGTCCAAAATTTCTTGTTTGTACTCAGAACTTGAATTATGCACATAATCTCCCAAGTTATCCGATATTTGTGCAAGAACTGCCTGAGAGTTACCAATTACAGAAAGATCTGATTGGTAGTTTTTATCAATGATTGAGTCATCAAGTAAAACGTGAACAAACTTGTTTGGCATCTGCAAGCCAATTCCCGCAGTTGATCTATACGGCAAAGACGCTCCCAGTACTAATCCAAAATCGCAAGTCCCTAACCATTCCAATAGAGGATTTTCTCCCCATATTCTTTTACCAATAGCTTGTCCGAGAGAAAGTGGATGGTTTTCTGGGAAGGTTCCTTTAGCTCCGTCACCAGTGACTACAGGTATCCCATGTTTTTCAGCAAATTGAATGAGATCTTCGGAACCACCCATCATTTGCATTTCTTCTCCAACAAATATCACTGGGCGCTTTGATTGTTTCAACATAGCTGTTAGATGTTCTATTTGCTGGCTGGTGGCCTTAGGAATATCCGGTTCTACTGGAGGCAGCAGTTCAACATCTGATTCAATGGCTAAAAGATCGGTGGGCAATTCTAATTCAATCGGCCTTGGCCTCTTTGACGCAAATCTCTGGAAAGCCTCTACAAAATGGTCTGGAATTGCATCTACTTGACCTATATTAGTATTCCAGTCTGTTACTGCACTAAACATAGCAGACTGATCTTTCACATCATGGGTAGGTAACATTCCTTTACCCATGAATTCTTGCTCCACATTGGTAGTAATCTCCAACACAGGCGATGCAGAAAAATAAGCTTCACCTACTGCTCCAATAGAGTCAGCAGCTCCTGGGCCTGTACTGGTGAGCAATATGCCTGGTTTACCACTCACTCTCGCATACCCATCTGCCATGAATCCAACACCTAGTTCTTGCCTTCCACCTATAAATCTTACTTGATCTTGTTCAGAGGCTAATATGTCGTACAAGTCCAAAGTGTGTATCGATATGATCCCAAAAATTGTGTCAACATTATGTAATTTAAGAGATTCTATTATTGCTCTAGCGCCACTAACTTTCACCATTTTTATTACCTCTTAAACTACTAACAATACCGGATTTTCCAGGAGAGATTTTATCTCCACAAGAAATTCGGCGGCTTCAGCTCCGTCAGCAACCCTATGGTCCACTGATAATGTTGCTTTCATGATTTTAGAAATGCCTAGTTCGCCATTTCTAACAACAGGTTGGTCTTTAACAGACCCTACTGCTAATACTGCTGCATGGGGAGGGAATATAATTGCAGAAAAGCTTTCGACATCAAACATTCCCAAATTACTTATACTAAAAGTGGTAGCCGTATATTCTTCATTTGTAAGGTTGTCTTCATTCGCTCTGGATATCAAGTCAGAACTGGCCTTAGCTATATCGGATAATGTTCTGAGTTCACAATTATTGATACCAGGAACCATCAATCCAGACGGCAATGCGATGGCTATTCCAATGTTCATGCTGGAATGAAATTCCAGAGTATTATCTTTAAAGAATGCGTTGAACTTGGGAAATTTCTTCAATGCCAAAGCTGCGGCTTTGATTATTAAATCGTTTATGCTCACTCTAGTGCCGTCTGTGAGCACATCGTTTATTTCCTGTCGGAATGCAACCGCTTTTAGCATATCGATTTCACTCGTAACATAAAAGTGAGGAGCTGTTGTTTTACTACCTACAGTAACTCGGGCTATCGCTTGACGCATAGATGATAATGGCTCGGTAGTCACTGCGTCGGCTTGGGTAATATTTATGCCTGATGCTACAACCACAGGAGCTCCGTTATAACCATCGATGTCTTTTTCGACTATCCTTCCCCCAGGTCCAGACCCGTTCACAGTACTAAGATCAATCCCTCTCTCTTTAGCTAAGCGCCTTGCCAGAGGAGAAGCCCGAACACCTTCCACAGGAGAGGCATGCTCTTCCGTAGATAGCGAGGATACAGGGGTACTATTCTCTGATCCTGGAATAGATGAGGAATCAGCGTTATCTTTATCTGGTTCGGAAGTAGATAGGGTTTCTGAGGATTCCACAGAACTAGTTACTGATTCGTTTTCTTCCACAGGGACGTCTTCGCCAGGTTCGGTTATAACTGCGATTGTTTCGCCTACTGGTATAGCAACACCTTCGGCAGCATAAATCTTACCCAGTACGCCTCCCACATATGCTTCAAACTCTACTGTTGCTTTATCTGTTTGAATGTCCGCTATGATCTCACCGCGGTCTACTTGTTCACCTTCATTCTTGTACCATTTAACAACGGTACCTTCTCTCATGTCGTAACCCATTTGAGGCATTACAATCGTAGTAGCCAATATTCCTCCTTAGTCATTTCGACTTCTCAGATCAATTTCTTTACAGCGGATACTATTCTTTGTGTGTCAGGGATAGCTAATTTTTCTAAAGGCATAGAGTATGGGATCGGAACTTCTTCCCCTGCCACTCTTTCTACAGGAGCATCCAAGTAATCGAATGCTTCTTGTTGAATTATGCTAACAACTTCCCCTGCAAATCCACCAAATTTTGTGGTTTCTTCAACTACAACCGCTCTATGTGTTTTTTTCACTGATTTAATTATAGTTTCAACGTCCAATGGCCTCAAAGTCCTCAAGTCAACAACTTCCACATTAATTCCATCATTTTCCAACATCGCTGCCGCTTCCAGGGAATTTTGCACCATTTTCGAATAACTAATTATAGTCACGTCAGAGCCTTCCTTTTTAATATCAGCTTTCCCTAAAGGAATTTTAACTCCCTCTGATACTTGTCCTCGTGACCCATACAATAATATATGTTCGACAAACATCACTGGATCCATCAATTCTCTACATGATCTAAATAATCCTAAAGCATCTTCTGGGGTGGATGGCACTACTACATACAGACCGGGTACAGAGGCATACCATCCCTCGAAAGATTGTGAATGTGTTGCTGCAACTGAAGCTCCTGCTCCTGTAACAGTCCTAATAATCATTGGCACACTGAATTGGTCTCCAGACATATATCTTACTTTGGCTGCATGATTTACTATTTGATCTATTGCAAGCAAACTGAAATTTATTGTCATTATCTCAACTATTGGCCGTAACCCAGCCATTGCAGACCCAATCCCTGCTCCTACGAATGCGGACTCTGACAGAGGAGAATCTTTGATTCTCCTAGGACCATATTTTTCCCAAAACCCTTGAGTAACAGCGAATGCACCTCCATACGGTCCAATATCCTCGCCCATAAGATAAGCCCTCGGATCTTCGTCCAATGCTTCAGTTAAACCTTGGCAAATAGCTTGCCTATAGGTCATTTCAGTACTCATTCTGCATAAACTCCTGTATACAATTCTTCGTCAGCAGGGAACGGACTTTGCTCAGCAAACTCCGCAGCTTCAATTATTTCTTGTTCAGCAGTTTGATGCATTTGATCTATTATGTCTTGAGTGGCATGCCCATTAGCAAGTAACCAGTCTTTAAAAGAAGGAATCGGATCTTTAAGTTTCCACTCATTTACTTCATCTTCCGGGCGGTAATTAGCTGGATCCGCAATCGAATGTCCCTGAATCCTATATGTCTGCGCTTCGACAAAAGCTGGTCCAGCCCCCCCTCTAATCTGCTTTACTAATTTCGTCATAAGATCATGAACTTCAAGCACATCGTTACCATCAACCCGGAATCCTGGAATATCATAAGCTTCAGACATTTTGTATATTTTGTCAGGTGCAGCTAAATGATCTTTCGCGGGGGCACCCATACCATACAAATTATTTTCACAGAAAAAAATTATAGGTAGATTCCATACTTTAGCTAAATTAAGACACTCGTGGAATTCACCTTCATTTAAGGCTCCGTCACCAAGAAAACATAACGTGACTTTGTCATCATCCCTATAATGACTAGCTAAGGCGAAACCAGTAGCTAGCGGTAATTGGCCGCCTACAATAGCATACCCACCCATAAACCCTTTATCCGCGTCAATCAGATGCATAGATCCGCCTTTACCTTTACTGCACCCTGTGGATTTTCCAAATAATTCAGCCATTGCTTGTTTGGGCTCAATTCCTTTGACCAAGGCTTGACCGTGATCTCGATAATGCGTGACAACTACATCATCATTACGTAGCACATTAATTGCTCCAACAGCGATCGCTTCTTCACCACTGTAAACATGGAGGAACCCTTTGATATTACCTCTCGTATACTGCCGCTCGCTTTCTTTTTCAAATTCTCTTATCAGAACCATTTGAGCATAAAATTCCAATAATTGTTCTTGGTTTAACTCAGAAGACTCAGCCACCGCGGCAACGTCATCAGCCACCTTTGCTTTCGTATTAGTTGTTTTCCTTGGCATATCGACCCCTCATCACATATGTAAAACTTTGCCTTGGGCGTCCAAAGCAGCTTCTTTGATCATTTCAGATAAAGTAGGATGAGCGTGGACCGCTAACCCTAATTCCATCGAGGTTCCTTCGCATAACTTGGTGAGCGACAATTCTCCAAGTAATTCAGTTACTTCAGGTCCTATCATATGGGCTCCTAAGATCTCACCATATTTAGCGTCAAACACCAATTTGACAAACCCGTCACTTTCACCCATCGCTCCAGCTTTACCGTTAGCCTGAGCATTAAATTTACCAACTTTTATATCATAACCTTGTTCCAAGGCTTGAATTTCTGTCAATCCTAGGCTAGCAACCTGTGGATTACAATATATAGCTCTTGGGATCATAGAATAATCAAGCGCTACCGTATCCATCCCACAGATAGACTCAACAGCAATGTTTGCCTGAGCTGAAGCTACGTGGGCAAGTGGCAGTTTACCTGTTATATCACCTATAGCATATATGTTAGCAATAGAAGTCTTCATCGTATCGTCCACTGCAATATATCCGTTTTCCATATCTATGCCATTTTCTTCTAATCCTATAGCTTGTGTGTTTGGTACAACTCCTACAGCAACTAATACTTTATCAAACGTCGAGTCCTCAATAACTTCATTCTGTTCAAAAGATACCCGTACTGAGGCTTTGTTATTTTTCACAGAGGACACTTTACAACCCGTTTTGATTTTTATCCCGATTTTACTTAAGGACCTCGCGAGTTGCTTAGAAACTTCTTCGTCTTCATTTGGAACTATGTTTTCAAATAGTTCTACTATAGTGACATCAACCCCATACGCTTTATAAATATAAGCAAACTCTACACCTATAGGGCCTCCTCCAACTATCAAAATGCTTTTCGGAAGTTTTTCAGCGACAATAGCGTCTCGACTCGTGACAATGTTTTCATGATCAATCTCTATACCTGGAATAGTCCTAGGAGATGAACCAGTAGCCACAATAATATTATCTGCATGATACTCAGAGTTCCCGTCAACTTGGATTACTGTAGGACTTTTTATAA
>Ga0114933_10000346_pt1 | contig 56537 bp, 42 predicted proteins | sample 4SBtaG_FD_89691 | JGI IMG/M metagenome (GOLD analysis project Ga0114933, IMG submission 89691) | Deep subsurface microbial communities from Kolumbo volcano to uncover new lineages of life (NeLLi) - 4SBTROV12_W25 metaG | ecosystem: Environmental > Aquatic > Marine > Volcanic | place: Kolumbo...
AGCGGCCGCAGCACGCGCAACTCATGTCGACTCCATTCGTCGCGCTCAATCTCAAACACAGGCAACGCGTCGCGTGTGGGACAACCCTGTGCTTTGGCGGGAAATCTGCACATGGGCGTACGGCCGAAAAATCTTAATCGTGCGAATTGCGTACGTGGCACTTTGTGCAATGGTAGCCATCGAGCTAAACAAAACAATCGTCAGCATTCAGGCGGGGGACTCCTTCGGAGGACTCGACGCATTCATTCCTCCGGTCGCAACAACGATCGCACCCTTATTTCTGGTCTCGCTGGTCATCCTCAACGCGTTGGCGGTTAACGCCATTACGAATGAACGTGACGGGCAAGCTCTGGATCTACTACTGGTTACAGACTTGCGACCGGCTGAGTTGGTGCTGGGGAAACTGTGGGGGGTATTCTGGGTTGCTAAAGAAACAATCGTGCTACCAATCGTGTTATGTGTTTTCCTTTGGACCAGCAGCGCCATTTCGTTAGACGATATGTTGATCATGGTTGGGGTATTGGTCGTATTGGATTTCTTCGTGGCAATGCTGGGAATCCACTGCGGGATGACTTACGCCAATTCGCGTACGGCCATCAGCATCAGCATGGGCAGTGTCTTCTTTTTGTTCTTGGGAGTGATTACCTGCATTATGGTAATGATCTCGTTCAGCGGTGACTTCCAGCAACAACTTGCACCCTTCCTCGCCTTTATTCTTGGCGGAAGTGTGGGGCTCTACGTTGCCTTAGGAATACGCAATCCGTCACAAGCGATATTCTGGTCCACCATGTTGCTGCCGTTTGCGACGTTTCATGCGATTACCAGCTTTTTCATTCAGCATACGATGACGAGTTTTATCGTTATTTCCCTCGTATATGGATTCACAACGTTGGCAATGCTCATGCCAGCGATTGGTGAGTTCGATATCGCGATGGGCCGTACCAAAAATAACTAACAGCAGTTATTCGGTCGGCTCCGCAGCCCGCATGGCGCGAAAATTAAATAGTCGCCCCGCAACCTGGTTCAGATAGACCAGTCCTTTGGTGACACCAGATTGATCGACAACTTGTGCCATTGGCTCATGTTGCGTTTGCAAATAAATCACTGCTTCGAGAATTGGCATATCTTCCGGAACACTTACCAACGGTCGCATTAATTGAGTCAAATCGTCCTTATGCACCTTTAGACTAAGGACAGACAGGTAACCGGAAAATGATTCTCCGCTTTTTCGCAGTACTGGTATCGAACTGCGATGCAACTTCTTAGCACAGCGTTTTATATCGTCCATGGACGCACCTTCTGAGAGTGCGTGAACACGACCAACGGGTACAGCAACTTGTCCGATCGTCATATGCTCATGGGCAAATAATCGTTCTGCCAGGCCAGTCTGAACGGGAAGCAAGACTCCCCGCAACTCACTTTCCTGAAATAATGATTGCAGAGAATTCCTCGCCATATCCAGCTGGACTCTCAGCGGTGTTTCACCTACAAGCGATTGCAGCATCCGTGCAAATAGCCAAAGGATGAAGGCAATCGGTGCAAACAATGCAGCACAAAAGAGAAAGAACGGGCCGACGATTCTCAGAAGCCGATTTGGCGCATCGTGAAATACGGTTTTGGGAATCAGCTCGCCATATACGAAAACGATTGGGCTAAGCAAAATCGGTGCAAGAACATCAAGTCTGGGGATGAGTGGTTCAGAAATCAATCCTACGCCAAGAACGATTGCCAGCGACGTCAGATAATTTGCGATGTTGTTTCCAATGAGTGTCGTCGCTACAAATGCCGTCGGATTATTCGTCATCCATAGTAAACTTCTGGAGATATTATCACCCTGACGACTGTCGAGCATCAAACGCAATCGTGTTACACGATAAAACCCCGTCTCAGCACCACTGAAAAAAGCGCTCAAGACTACGCCAACCAGAAACAGAACAATGACACTCCACATCAGGAAGTTTCCTCCGCTGATTGAGCCTTTTTCACTGTGATAATGGACTGACCATTGGGCCGGGTTTCGTGAACCATCAATTCAAACGAACCCCAGATGCAGTGGTCACCGGCTCGAGGAAGCCGTTGAAGCACTTCCTGTAATACTCCGTTTAACGTCTTGTTTTGACTTTCTGGTAATTCCACCTCTAAGTGCTGCCCAAGTCGCTTTAGACTCGTGATCCCAAACACCCTCCATTGATCAACTCCGACCGCTTCAATCGCGACGACATCCGCTAGTCGCTGTGTTCTCGAAGGGTCCATCGTAAGTACGCTGTCGAGAATATCCTCCATCGTAATAATGCCGATGGTATCTCCGAATTCATTCACGACCGATGCAACCTGAGATCGTTCCTCATGCATATGTTGAAAGGTGTCGGCAACCGATGCGCTCCATGGCACGTGTGTCACAGGTTCTGCAAGCCTGTCGAGGCGGGATATATTTAAATCATCTAAATCTGTAAGTGCGATGGCTGACTCGATTTCTTCACTATCTCTTTCAGTGATGAGAATGTAGCCACTCGGCGGCAACGACTCTTTTAGATCTTCCCAACGCGTAGGACGTGAAAACGTGATGAAGCGACTGCGAGGCCGCATCCATTCATCCGCTCTGAATTCAGAGAGACCGACGATGTTCTTTAGGATTGTATGTTCGTCAGATGTAAGGCCGGCATCCTCAGCAGCGATTTGCATCGCACGGCGAATGTCCTTCGTCTCAAGCTGCTGTTCCTTCCTAAATCGTGGATAGAACAGTCGGCCGGTTAGAGTCTGTATTCCACGAATCAGCGGCATTAACGGGTCCACGATGCTGACGGCAACTGAAAGTGGTAATCCGATAACGGATGCAAATGACCGTGACCGCATCACCGCAAAACTCTTGGGCATCATCTCACTGAAAAAAATGATCGCAAGAATGCTAACAACATTGAAGACAATGGCGGTCGTCGGACCGCCTCCCTCTCTCTGCATACGCAAGCCCACACTGGCGCTTACTGCAAAATAGACCATGTTGATCGTTAGATTCCAGAACAACACTGCAGACAACAGTCGATCCGGTAAATCAAGTAACTTTACCGCCAATTGCTGCGATCGACTTCCACGTGCTAATACGCGAAGATCCTGCGGCTGGAGATAGAATAACGCTGCCTCGCTAGCCGAAAAAAAAGCAGAGAAAAGGATCAACACCACCATCAAGATGATGGATGGTGCTTCTGTGATAAGCACTATTTGGGCAAACCATTAAACACAAGGTTGTTTGTTCGGAATCGATAACCGAATCACCGTCTAAATAATAACAAAAGACGGTACATGAATTGGGTCAATTGTTACTAAGGAGAAATTGCGCCGGTCGATTTAACGAGTCGATAGCCAGTACTTCGGCTGCCTGCTGACGCGAGCGAATTTTGTCACCATCATCGGAAAATGCCTGAGCGAGGCGCAATCTCAGGTCAATACTCCTGGGATGCTGCGCAACGGCCGATCTGAGAGATTCCGCTTCAGCTCCGTATCGAAACAGCTGCCGGTACGCGACAGCCTCAATATCAAGAATCTCAATCGGCACGTGATCTTCTGCATACTGATCATGAATTGGCGCAAGAATCGCAAGCGCACGCTTAGGATGCCCTGTTTGCAGATAGAGATGAGCTATCGCCTTGGATACCTCCACATTTTGTTTCGTACCGGTGATGACTCGTTCGTAATCTGCAATCGCCTCCGCGTAGTTTCCAACACGACTGTGAATCTGGCCTCGCAAATTGAATGAGCCTAATAATTCCGGATCAACCTTGATCGCGATGTTGATTGCACTAAGTGCGCTTTTCAAGTCACCACTTTCCATATGCATGCGTGCGAGTATCTGCCAGTTTTCAACATCAACTTGAGAAAGCTTCACCGCAGCCTGCATTTGATTGATCGCTTCATTACGATTGCCCGTCTCCCATAATGACCGTGCATATTCCGTGCGCGATTGCGAGTCCAACTCGTTTATTTGAACTGCAGCTCCGAATAACTCGTTCGCCTTAACAAGGTCGCCATCTTTGTGTGCACTTTGACCGGCCCGAATCAATGCATCTGCAGATTCACCGCTAAATCGCATCAGCGAACAGCCACTTGCCGATATACAAAACGGCAGCGATAGTAACAACAGAAGGTGAAAACGACGTTTCATTTGCTTTACGCAGGACTCAATTCCAATTCACAGATGAGCGAACGTATCAAATCCCATGGATTGACTCAATATCGACACCCAGACTCAACTTCGCATCCAACCGAAAATCAGGAAGAAACTTCAATGATCAACACCTACAGTGAAGGATCAATTCAATTCATTTATCCGGAAAACTGGAAGGTCTCGGATGAAGATGCCAACGAAGATACCTGGCAAACTGTGACTCTCGAAAGTCCAGGTGGTGCTGAATGGACAATCTATCGACACCCAGTCGATGCCGATGGACAACAAATATGTGCTGACGTCATCGAAGCGATAACCACTGAATACTCGATGGTGGACGAGTCTAACGACTATCAGACTCAAATCGATGGTCAGGTGTTGGAAGGAACCCAGCTCTTCTTCTATTTTCTGGATTTGCTGGTAACCGTCGTCTGCTATTGCATCACCACCGGTGATAGCACCTATGTCTTCGTCTATCAGGGAGAAGATCGCGAATATGACGAGAATGAAGAGGTCATTCGGGCACTAACGCTGTCTGTCATTTCAGAACAACTTCCGAACATGACAAATTGACGCCGAATCGCATTAGCGCAAAAAAAGAGACCCGGTCGGATGCGGGTATCCGATCGGGTCTCTCGTGCTTCCGCAAAAATTGGACATCTCTCGTTGTGAGAGTGTATTGGCTACCATACCCCGGTAGCACTATTCACTAAGATTTACGGTCTGCTTTGTTACCACGTCAGGTTGCTGACGGTGATCTCTGCCTGATAAGCTCACCTCGCTGCTCAATCGGCATGGATCATTGTGTTCCACGCTATTTGATATTGCATATGCCGTGCCAAAAGTCTCAAAACCGCATTTCAGGCTGTTTTCGACTGAGTTTTGACGGTTATCCTGATATCAACGAGGGCTGATTTGTAAGCATTACAAACAGAATTGGTGGGGTTCGTTGTAATTATTTCAAAAACCGGTGAACCAGCATCCGTTTTCGGTTCATTTAGAAATTCACAGAGATCGCTTACTCTTTGCTGCCTTCGTCATCACTCTGGTCGTTATATAGCGGTAAGTGACGATAGGTTACTTCCAGCGAAAGCAGATTCATGGTCGTGATATAGATTCGACCAGCGTGTGGTCCCCAACGATCCGGTACCGGCAATCTTGGATCCCAACTGCCTGTTAGATCACCATCCTGCACCTGAGTCTGGATCAACATGGGATGCAGTTGGTCATTCCACTTTTTCCAATACTCACCACCCATGTGGTACATAAACTGAGTAGCGTAATACCAATAGTAGGTATCCCGCATAGATCCATCTCTGGTGATCTCCGAACTCGGCAGATTATCTAACAGGTACTTTGCGCCGTTGACACTCCCGGTGTCCGCCTTTTTTCCGCCCAGATACAGTTGCATCAGTAGCCCAACTGACGTCATCGTCTTGCTCGACGTACGACCTGCACCCTGACGAATATTATTCGGTGCGAATGGATTGTATCGGTACAAATGTTCGGCTTCCGGATCGCGAGCATGACCGACCCAGGTCTTAATCATGTCCATCGTTTCCGATGGGACTTCAAGATTTGCACGACGTCCACTTTCAAGTGCCATCATCATCCAACCGGTAACGGATGTATCGCCTTCACGACCTGGCACATAGCGCCACGCGCCGTACGTTTCGTGCTGTGATTTAACGATAAAGTCGATCGCACGTTGTACAGAATCCTTAATCGCAGGATCTTGTGTCATGCCATACGCTTCACACATCGCAAGTGTTGCAATCCCATGAGTATAAAGGCGCACAACCTGATTCGTTGCTGCACCCTGAGTTAGGTAATAATCACCTTCTTCAGATTGCACTGTCATTAAGAATTCGATAGCGCTACGCAGTTGATCTTTGTATTTGTACTTCAGGTGGTTATATCCAGCTCCCTGAAATGCCAGAACGCTTAGTGCTGTTGCAGCAGAATCACTTTCCAGTGATGGTGAACCATCCGGTCCTGCAAACTCCTGTAACGTCCAGCTACCATCACCTCGCTGGCATCGAGCGAGAAACGCCAATCCACGTTCGATCGCTTCTTCCGTTTGGGGACCGGCAGGACCATTACCGCCAGCATCTTTATTAGTCCTGCCCTTAAACGATTCAGAACTAATGACCACCTTGGTACTGATCCCGGGTGCTCCGGCAAGTTTCACTCTCTCAAATCGTGAGGGTTTCAATTGAATATTGACACTATCATCGCTCGCGCGACGATCAGTAATCCCTGCATCATTAGCTGCAACTTCACCCAGCCCACCAGAGCCATCCGGTGCATTTACCTTGACGCTTGCCGGATCTGAGGATGCGCGTGCGGTTGGTCCAACCACATAAGCACCCGCATCACCTTCATCTTCACTTTCCGACTGCGATGCAGCACCACTACCCGGGATTTGTATCTTGGCATTTAGCGGTAATCCTACATTGCCGGCACCAGAACTTTGTCGCATCGGTCCACCGGCATTGCTTGCCATCGTCAAACTTGGACCGGATTCATCATTACTAGATTCCTGACGCTGACCGACTCCGGCATCCGCCAGACCCATATCGGCATCCGCGTCCACTTCACCGGCTTCACCGTCAACTGCACCAATTTCGGCTGGAGCGTTTGCGCCACCCGCCACGCGATCCACGTTTTCACCCTGCGCTTCCACCGGGACTCCACTCTCCGCTCCGCCAGATGCCGGCGCGCCCTTTACCTTGATCATGGCAGACGTATCCAGAGCAAGTGGTGCAGCACCGGTCAGATTTCGTTTGGGTGCTTCGGTTCCACCACCGGGAGTGAATGCTCCTAGTGCAGCGTCCGCTTTTTCAGCTCGTGCTACCGCACCGCCGACAACGGATTCATCTCCAATTTCCTCACCCTGCACATTAGTCGGTACATCTGGCAATCCCGTATCTCCATCAACACCTTGTCTCTGTGGGCTGGAATCTCCTGCCGCAACCTCTGTTTCGCTCGGTGCACCAGCGGTTGCTCTATTAGGCTGTTCCATACCCGGTACAGTGATTTGCGTACCGCCAATTGGATTGCTTGCTTTGGCAAATTGCCGACGTTGATTGTTTTCTCCAGTATTTGCCCCACCATCAGGTCCCGCAGAAGATGAAATATCCGGAACACCGCCAGCATTGGAGTTATTTGCAACACTGCGTTCGACGTTTGCCTGTGCAATCTCAGTTGCACCGCCTGAATTTGGATCTGAACTGGTCACTTGGGAAACATCACCGCCAGCAGATTCATTCCCAGCTCGTTCACGTTCAACGTTGGCGGCAACGTTACTGACTTGTTGTGAACTTGATTGCCCTGGCGTTCCCGTCGGGGATACCACACGTATCTGACTATTGATACCAGCGAGCGCCTCACTTGACTTGGAATTACTGGTTCTCGATGGCGACCCCTGTGCATTGTTTGCATTTAACTGAGGCTGTCCGCCACCTGCCGCTCGACCTACTTGTCGCTGTTCCAATGAAGATTGTGAACCAGCATCATTCGTTGCAACACCGCGTGCGGCTGACTGCCCTGCTGCGTTCGCAGCATTCACAGCGTTTTGATTGTTCGCGGCATTTGACTGTTGCCGTCCAGCCTGGGCAACGTTCGGTGTTGGTTGTTGATTCTCTGCGGGCGAATTCGATCCAAGTGACTGAGTATTTACATTCGGCACGTTTGGCGTCATGGCAGCAATACGGTTATTCGACTGGTTTGTTCTGGCCAGAGACCCAACATCGCGCGAAGCGTTATTAGATGGACTTGCGTTGTCTGATTGACGTTGGATGTCAGCAGAATTCAGAGACTGCTGCGTACTGTCACTATTGGATGCAGTCCTCTGTTGTGCTGTCTGATTGGCGTTGTTGTTATTCGATTGTTGACGCTGTGTCGTGTTTGGTTGAGCGTTTAATGGATTGTTCGAGGCGACTGCCATCGGCCGGGGCTGGACATTAACTGGCTGTGGGTCAGCGGTGGCTGCTCGATCAGTCACACGCTGCCGCTGGATGTTTGATGGAGATTGATTTGTTGCAAGGCTGACTTGTCGATCCGTGGGGCTTTCACGGCGAACTTCAACCTGTTGCGTTACTTCCTGTGGAGTATCAGGAGCCGTCGGTTGATTTTGTTGTACTTGTTCCGGGCTGGTTGAATTTTCCTGACGCGCAACCGTATTTCTGGGAGTTAACTCCGTCGGTTCGGTTTGCTCGGAAACCGCTTGTTTCATCGGTACGGGAATTGAAGCAGTTTTCGGGACATTCCGTGCGTTATTATTGGAACGCTGCACCGTCTGCTTTGCCGAAATATCTGTCTTGGGACTGTCTGATCTTTGTACACGTTCCACATTTGATGCTAACTGCTGTTGTTCCGATTCACTTGGCTTTGACTTCAGCTGATTGGCTGATTGCTGTGTAGTCTTTACTCGTTGAGCAGAATTGGCGTTTGTCGTCAGCTTCTCACTCGTATTTTGTTTAGCCGTGGCACGTTGATTGACCTCGACCGATACCTGTTTTGGCACTTTGACATTGCTCTCAGAACGACTCAGCTTAGACATCGTGTTGCTGCTGCGCGGGGTCGATGCTGCATTTTCCGCACGCTCGTTCACCACCTCACGCTGCACTTCCGGCTCTGGCTCATTGACCGGACGAGGCTGCACTTGTTCCGGCGATTGATTATCTTCGGGAACATCACGTTCCACATCCTGCGGTTCCGGCTCAGGTCGCTCGGTATCCACCGGTCGCATAAAGTCCGGCTGTCTCACGTTCTCTGAGGATTGAACGGGATGGTATGTATTTTGGCGCACCTGTTCAGGTCGTGGCCGTAACTCTGTTTGCGCCACCTGTTCTGTAAACATTCGCGAAAAGATGGTGTTTTCGGCGGACATGATGAGAAAGACCAGATGCACGATAGCACACAGAATCACCGCTAGCTGCATGGTTCGCTTCACGAACCGGTTTCCCATGTAGTAGAACGTGGCCATCGTACTGCAAATCAACAGCACGACCATTGAAATAGAAACCCACGGGCTAGCCCACCAAGCCGAATCATCAAATTCCTGATAAGCAAGAATAGCTCCGACCAAAAATCCACCGAGCACAACCAATGCCACGTTTACCGGCCACTGCTGATCGCCAAACCGCGATCGCACATGCGGGTCGATTTTTTTAACTAGCTGGCGTTTGGCCATCTTGTTATCCAAAGTTTAATTAACCGGTTAATTCAATTCACACACTCGTGAAATTGTATGCATCCCAATTCGAAACAACGACATTTACATTTCGCCGCTTGTGGCAACGGTATAGTCAAAAATTCCCGCCTGATTACATAAGTCCATTGCGGTGGCAACAAAGACAAACTCAACACGCTGGTCTGCCCTGATCACCACCGTCTGGCTTGGGTTATTTAATACGGAGGATGTAAGCAGTAATAGTAATTCTTGCTGGTTTACTGTTTTTCCGCCAACAAAATATGCTCCACTGTTCTGGATATTTATCGTTAGTTCCTGTGGTTCAATCACCATGGGCTGTGCTTTGCTCGCCGACGGCAATAACACATCCAATTCGTTCTCTTCCTGAGCAAATCGTGTTGCAACGAGAAAAAAGACCAACAGCAGAAACACCACATCAATCAGCGGTGTCAAACTGAGTGTCTCAAGTGCTCGTCCTTTGTCTATTTTTGCAGTCATGTATCAGGTATCACCCTTCCTGCTCTACGTCAGGTAATTCGTCCGCCTGGCGAGTGAACCGCATTTTGCCCTCAAAGCGTTCTACCTGGGGCATCAAGCCAATCATCAATTCGTCGACTTCATGAAACTGTTTTTGCAAACGACCTTCGAAATAATGTGAGAATATCGCTGATGGAATCGCAACAATCAGACCGCACAATGTGGTCACCAATGCAAGATAAATACCCTCTGCGAGATAGTCGGCTTTATTCTGCCCGGCTGGCATATTCGATGTATCGTGAAAGGCACGGATCATCCCCCAAACAGTACCCAGCAAACCCATCAAGGGAGTAACGGCAGCTGACAAGTTCAGCCACCGAACGTTGGAATACAGACGTTCCACTTCGCGCTCACTGGCTTCAGTCGTTGCACGATCCACTTCGCTTTGAGGTCGACCCACCTTGAGAAGCATGGCCTGAATAACCTTGGATGCCGCGGATGGAAATGACTGGCAAAGTCTAAATGCTGCCCGAGGATCAAAACTACCCTGAGATTCACCCAGTGCCGCCAACTCACTAACAAGATCCGATGGGATGATTCGGTCTCGTCGTAGCGCAATGGATCGTTCAATAATGAACGTCAATGAAATCAGTGACATCAGGGCAATGGGTGCAATAAACCAACCACCACTGATGATCAGCTCAAGCAGATTCAGTCCTTCGCTTTCAACATGCGTGACTGTGCCATCACCTTCCGGTGTGCTAACGCCTGCTTCACTGCTCGTTTGATCCGGGCTATTTGCTGTTGGCCCTTCTTCAGCGGGAGTTGGGGGTTGCTGTGCCAGACTGCTGCGCATCACCATAAGTAGCGGGATGACCACAAACAGCAATGCCACTAATCGAGTCACTTGCATCCGTGACTCACCTCTAAATGATCGATTTACCAATTCGTTGTTCCTGTATGTTGCTTTTCACTCGGTTGATTAAATCAAGATGTCATATAGCACGGCGTCCAAACACAACATGCATGTCTGGCAACTGGACTACAGTTTGGACAAGGCCTCAAGTCGTTTCTTAGCCAACTCGACCGACGTGCTCATCGGATGTTTTTCGACGATGTATGCATAAAACTCCACAGCCGACTTTATCAGGCCGTCACGATCCTGTTTGGTCTTCGCATCCTCGACCTGCACTTCCATGCAACGACCTGCTTCCATGGCCGATTTACTTTGCCATACTTTCACGGCGGCAACTGCTTTGTCGCCACCAAACCCGAACATCACTCGTTGGAATTGTTTCACAGCATCTTCGAGATCTTGTTTTGCAAATGAGATTTCACCAATCATGAATCGGGCACGTGCACCAACTCCGCCGCGTGATCCACGAGCTACCTGTTCATATTGCTTTACCGCGTCGTCATATTTCATTTGACGATGCAAAACCCAGCCGATCTCATAGCGAGCATCAAACTCACTTGGCTCACTACTATTCTCCACGACCAGATTTAAACTCGCCAAAGCCTTGTCGTATTGCTTTAGCTGCGATGCAGCCTGGCCTGCATGAAGCCATGCCAGCGTCTTCATTTGAGCACTCTCAAGCTGTGTTGCGTCGATTTGTTCAAATGCCGCAAGTGACTTCTCGAAATCCCCAAGTTTATGAAGACATTCAGCATTCATAAATCGGCCCTGCAATGCCTGTGTGCCTTCTGAGAAATCTTTGATCTGACTTGCAAACTGCACTTGGGCTTTCGTGAAATCATCCTGTTGATAAAACGCCCAGCCCAGCTTGTGAATCACGTTTTCCTTCAAGGAATCAGACGGATTGGCAGCAAGCGCCGCTTCGTAGCGGCCTACAGAATCAGCGTATTTTTCATCGCCGTAAAGCGACTCTGCAACACGGAAATGTGAATCAGCAAGAAATTGACTTTCTGGAAATTCCCTGGCCACGCGGTCAAACATGCCAATGGACTTGTCAGTTTCCTCCAATTCGCCGTAGGCCCAACCAAGTTCGTACAGCACGCTGTCGATCCTGTCGAATTTTGGATAGTCTTCTAATAACGATGTGAAACTGGCGATGACAGCTTCATTCTTCTTAAGGGCAACTTCCGCCAGACCACGTTGGTACACAGCTTCCATCTTGATCGCGGCATCGGCCGTTGATTTCAAGACGGTGTTTGCGTCTTCTACGACACCATCGAACTCATCGAGTTGGTGACGACAAATCAATCGGCCAAGCAACGCAGCCGGATGCAATTCATGTTGACTGTGATTATCGACAACAACAGTAAACGTAGCGGCGGAGAGCTCGTGTTTATCCAATCGCAATTCGCACCATGCCTTGCCATACAAGCTCGGCACGAGATAAACCGAGTTCGGAAATCGCTCGATGACCACTTGATAGTCTTCAATCGCCTTGTCGTATTGCTTGCTGTCGTTGAGAAAATCTCCGCGTCTAAAGTGAGCCTGGTCAATGACATTGCTCGACTCAAACGTCTCGATAAGTTTGGAGACTGTTTTTACGGCGTCTTCATACTTCTCAGCGTTAGCGTGAATTCGTGAAATGAATAACAGTGCATCGTCTGCGTAATTGCCACCCGGGCTTGCCGTCAATGACTCGTTCAGCTTCGTAAGAGCTGGTTCATTCTGCTTTAGGAAAAAGGCGCTCGCACCTGCAAGATAATGGGCTTCGGCTTTGCCTTGGGCTGACTCGATTGAATCATTTACGCCGTCGAGATACGACGTCACGTCTTCATATTTCTTTTGAACATATAGTGAAGCGGCAATTCTCACCGTCCAGTTTTCATGCTTTGGATGGTCAGGGTGATTCTCGACAAGCTTTCTTAAGGTAGCCTCCGCCGTTTCGTACTGCTTCAAAGTCAATTGCGACTCGGCAACCAGATGCTGCACGTCGGGCAATAAATTGTGTGAGCCGTTTTTCTCAGCAAACCGAGTACCATCAGCAATTACATCTTCATGTGATGAAAGCTGATACGCTGAGAACACCGCGTTGTAGAGTGCATCAGCTGACAGAGCGTGATCCGCATGATCATCAGAGATAGCTAAATAAAGTTTTCTGGCCTCTTCGTGATCCCCTTTAGCAACACGGGCGTCTGCCTGATCCATCTTGAGATTGACCAGAAACTCACTGTCACCGGCATCCGAAAGCGCTTCGGTTGCAAGTGAAAGTGCTTCGTCGTTACTGCCTGCCGCAAGCAGAATCCGGCATTGCCAGTGCTTGGCTTCAATCGCAAATGCACCGCCCTTCTCTACGACCTTCTTGAAGGCCACATTGGCGGATTCATGATCTTTCTGCTGATAGCGAATACGTCCAACCAGAAGATTTGACTCGGTGGCATATTGAGAATCCGAAAAGCTCTCTGCAAGCTGCCCATAGGTACTCGCAGCGCCATTCAGGTCTTTTAATTGCACCAGACAAAATGCCATTCTGAATAAGGCATGGTCAGCCGATGAAAACCCATCAATCGATGCGACCTCACCAAAAATCTCCGACGCCTGTTTGTAGTTCTCTTCCTGAAGAAACGTCTCTGCAAGACGCATACGCACCTCTGTGAATAAATCATGCTCGTCACCGGCTGCGTCTAGGAATCCGGTATAGACTTGTTTGGCCTGGGGGAACTTCTTTTGTTCTTCAAGAACCGTTCCTAATGCGTACATGGATTCCAACACCAATTCACTTTTCGGAAAACCATCCACCAGCTTCTGATAGGACACCTCTGCTTTAGCGGCATCCCCAAGCGCGTAATAGGACTCGCCCTGGAAGTAGAGTGCTTCATCTGAAAAATCACTCTTCTCATAAGCCGCCAACTGCTTTTCAAACACATCAACGGCCTTGCGCAGCTTCAACTGTTGGGCGTCGGCATCCTCTGTGTTGACCGCAACCTGATAATTACACCAGCCAAGTTGAAGATAAGCTTGCTCTGTCAATTCGAATGGTTTGTACTTCAGCGCCTGCTCAAATGCTTCGGCTGCTGTTTCAATTTTGCCAAGCTGAATCCGACAAACACCTAGAAAATATGCGACTTGAGGTGCCAACGGATCGGTCTCATGACCCTCGAGAAATGCCTGCCATTCCTCTTCAGCGATATCGAACTTCCCACCATTTTGTAACCCGGCAGCATCTTCGAAGATTCCCAACGCAACCTGCGAGGATTCTTTCTTCGTTTCAATGTATTTTGGCTCACCATTCGCAGCGTCCTCCTGGCTGAAAGCCATTGAAGAAAAAGCGGTCATGGCAGTAGCAACTGCGATAAATACTAAATGTTGAGAGGCTCGTTTCATCATTGAATTACCCAGGTACATATTGTTTCTCAAGCAATGGGAGGTGAATACATATCAATATCCATGAATTCAACCTATGCATTAGTTTAATGGCTCAAATTCGCCGCCGAAACTGTTCTTCCTTATATGTGACCATTTGAAGCACACGAACCTGACTGCGGAGCCGGAAAAGTTTGGCTATCTTACCACTCAATGGAGTATTTAGCCGAACTATCCATCATATAACTGCATAGAACTTGGTGTACCATGCGGCGAAATGCCACAAATCAGCCGAAACTTATATATGTGGACTGAATATATGTGGGCTGAAGTGGTTATGGGCTGGAAGTCTTGGATCACATACGCGTCAATCTGCAATTGGTCATGTTATGAAACTATACGGTGCATCTTGCTGTGTGGCCACTTAGCGTCATATCGGAATCACTAGTTTGTTTATGGTATTGGAATCGAAGTGAAAGAGATTTTGATTACCGGCGGAGCGGGATTCATTGGATCTCATCTTTGCCAGAAACTTCTTGACGACGGCAACCGCGTCACCGTCGTGGATGACGAATCCACTGGTGCCAAGTCAAATTTGGAATCCTTCTTGAATCATGAGCACTTTACGTTCGTAAACGGAGATGTGAGTAGCCCTGATCTCGTGGATGAATTAATAGATGGAAAGGACCACATTTACCATCTGGCCGCCGCCGTGGGCGTTGCGCTCATTGCCAAGCAGCCGATTGCGACCATCGAACGCAATATTCATCCAACGCAACTCATTCTGTCGTCATTGAGAAAACAACATGATGCCGGTCGTACCGTACGAATGTTCCTGGCAAGTACAAGTGAAGTCTATGGAAAAAACCCAAAAGCAACCTGGAATGAGCAGGACGATTTGGTGTTCGGTGCCACAACAAAGGCACGGTGGTCCTACGGTGCCTCTAAAGCGATTGATGAGTTTCTGGCACTTGCCTCATACCGGCAGTTTGGTTTGCCTGTCGTCATCGGTCGGTTCTTTAACGTTGTGGGGCCACGGCAATCCGGAGCATACGGAATGGTATTACCCCGATTCGTCGAAGCAGCTCTAAGGAACGATCCGCTGGTAATTCATGATGACGGTCAACAGACACGGTGTTTTGCTCACGTGAATGATGTCGTAAACGCCGTGGTCGGATTAATGGATGTACAAGACGCCGTGGGCGAAGTGATTAATATCGGTTCTGACCATCCCATCACGATCGAGCAATTAGCACAACGTGTCATCACGCTTGCCGATTCAAGTTCACAGCTACAGCACCAAAGTTACCGCGAAGCATATGATGATGACTTTGAAGATATTCGTCATCGCGTGCCGGAATTGGAAAAAATAATACGCTTAATTGGAAATCCCATTACGCGTGATCTCGATGCCATTATCACAGACGTCATTGCTGATAAGAAACAACTAAGTGTCTAAACCATCCTTGATACACCGTTGCCAGGAGACGCTACAAAGCTAGCTAACCCGTCCGTTATTTTGAAATGCGAGTTCACCTGATTGGCTCATCTGGATAACATGGTAATACGCATCGCATAAAGCAGTTGCAACAAAAACGCTATTCACAAGACAAAACGCTCACTTATGGCTCATCGCAGACCACGTCGACAATCCAGCGGTTTTACGCTCGTTGAGCTAATGACCGCGGCTACCATTGGCATCATAATTCTTCTTGGAATTGTTGAAGCATTTCGGAGCATCGCCGGTGCCGTTTCTGACGGACGCAGCAATGTCGAATTATCCACTTCGTTGCGACTCGCATCCACTCGGCTACGTGCGGATCTGGCGGGGATAACCGTACCGGCACGACCACTGCCAGACGCCGGCGCCGCCATGGGCTACCTGGAACTCCACGAAGACGTCGACTTCAATAATCCACTGCCCTATTCTCCGGGGATTGATTCAGACAAGTCATTTCAGATGATCAACAACTCTGGAAATGTTGTACCGAATCTCAATGACACTATTACCGGAGACCTTGACGACTGCATCATGTTTACAACACGCAGTCTCAGCGAACCGTTTGGCGGTCGAGTAATAAACAATGTCGTTAATAATCCTAATGCTGGTTACACGCGACTCGAGTCTGCACATGCTGAAGTGATCTACTGGCTGCAGTACGAAAACACGGTTAAAGGTATTCCTTTATATACACTTCGTCGACGGGCACTTCTCATTCGGCCAGACCTGAATGTAAATGGCGCATTACTTAATTTTCCTGCCGGCACGATCACCACACCTGCGAATTACCTGACGTTCCTTAATGAAAATGACCTTTCTGTTTCTGTACTACCGAACGGTAGGCTACGAGCGAATTCGCTCGCTGATCTTTCGATACGACGTAATCGAGTCGCTCACGACTGGACAACTTGGCCGAACCACATCGTTCGTACAAACATCCCCAATTACTTTAGTATCGCGATGAGCAACGGTTACTTTGCGGGTGAAGATATTGTGATCGACAATGTCATCGGATTTGATATGCGAGTCTACGACCCGACTGCCCTTATTCAAGCCGACGCTAGTCGTGTTCACACCCAACTACCAACAGATCCCGGTTTTGGATCGGCTGGTAATCTACCACTCGGACGCGGTGCATTTGTCGACCTCGGCTACGCGATGAATTCCAATGGTATTTATAACACAGTTTCTTTTTTCTCCTCCGCTCCCCATCAAAAGTCCTATATGTTCAACGCGCCTAACGGGTCTGCAATTCCCGTCTATGACACATGGACGAACTACTATGAGAGAGACGGCATAAACCAGGATGGTGATATGGATGGAAATAATAACCCAATAATCGATGAAGGGACTGATGGAATTGACAATGCCAACGATGTCCCGCCTCTACCCAACGTCACGTATCCAAACCCAGGGTTTGCTATAAATGCTGTTGATGATGTTTTGGAGCGGGAGACGTCAGCACCTTACCCGGTTGCCTTGCGTGGCATGCAACTGGTCATTCGTTGTTTTGATTCGTCAAACAACCAAACGCGTCAGGTCACGGTAACACACGACTTCACACCGGAGTAGAATAAACAGGCCGGCTGAATGAGCCGTCGTCCGTCTTGTTGTTCATACCTTCCTCCTCTTTACGTCATCCGATTTCCAGTGAAGATTCTTCTAGCATCGCCCCGTGGATTTTGTGCCGGTGTCAACATGGCCATCGAATGTCTCGACATTGCATTGCAGCGTCTTGGCAGTCCGGTTTATGTCTACCACGAAATTGTTCACAACACGTATGTCGTCGAGTCGTTTCGTGACAAGGGAGCGGTCTTTGTTGACGCCCTTGAAGACGTTCCTGAAGGAAGCAACCTTTTGTTTTCGGCACACGGCGTATCACCGGAAATTCGACAATTTGCAAGAGAACGCAAGCTATACGCGATTGATGCAACCTGCCCGCTCGTTACCAAAGTACATCTTGAAGCCGTGCGGTTTGCCAGAGAAGGTTACACCATCTTGCTGATCGGCCATGAGGGTCATGATGAAGTCATCGGGACGATGGGTGAAGCCCCGGAAAACATGATCCTCGTTGAAAATGAAAATGACGTGGACAATCTGGAAATAGACGAAAGTGCGAAGCTCGCCTACCTAACACAAACCACGTTAAGCGTTGACGACGCCAATCGGATCATCTCTCGAATTCGAGAGCGATTCCCGCACGTCCACAATCCACCGAAAGAAGATATCTGCTACGCAACACAAAACAGGCAGGAAGCTATACGTGTCCTTGCCCCCGAAGCAGATCTGATTCTCGTAGTGGGAAGCGATAACAGCAGCAATAGCCAGCGACTTCGCGAACTGGGTGAAGAGTGCGGTCGACCCGCCTATCTGATTGATGGCGTGGAACAGTTAGATCTCGAATGGCTACACGATGTAGAAACCATCGTGATTTCTGCCGGCGCCAGTGCTCCGGAAGCAATTGTCCAGCAATGCATCTCGTTCCTGAAGCAAAACTTTGATGCCACCATTGAAGTTCGGGTCATTCGAAATGAAGAAGTTCACTTTCAGTTACCTAAAGAATTGCGAAACAGCCCGGACGATACAGCTTCGGCTGTGTCATAACCTGCTTACGACACTGGAGCGGCACAGGATGCACTCGATGAAACTCCACGGTCCGTGGATGTTATTTGCGGATAAGGATCAGTCAGACCCTGAACGAGTCAAGTTACCGGGACAATTGACCCTCGGCGGTCATCCTGTATGTTCACCGTGCGTGTTGCGAAGACGGTTTGGCACACCCACAGGATTGACGGACTCAGATCACGTCATACTCGTTGTTCAAGGCATCTCGCATTCCGCGATTGCCTCATTGGAATCTCAAACACTTGGCGACATCGCGCGCGAATCAACGATTGGATTTGACATAACTCCATTTCTTACCGGTAATAACTTCGTGCAGATCGCATTTAAAGAGTCAGCGGAGTCCGTTGGCGTTGGCGAAGTGCGCCTTGACATCGCTGATGATACCGAGATTCGCAATACAGGCTACCCGGTCATCAACCCTTAATTTGATTCCCATTTCAGACACTTTTCCATTCTTGTGACATGAACAAAACAACACTCATAATCCTGAATTGCATTCTCTCAGTACTTCTCATTAGCGGTTGCAACACTGAATCCGACGATGCGAATTCAACGCCGCAAGATGAGACGAACAATTCCAGTCAGCATCCAGTGCTTCTTGGAATGGAAGATGTGCCACCGGAGCCAATCCCGTTAGACGAAGACCTGCTCCGCGATGGTTGGATCAGCCTGTTTGATGGCAGCACACTTTACGGCTGGGTTGCCGAATGTGATGCGGATTGGTCAGTAAAAGATGGCGCGATAACAGTCAGCCAGGGCGACGTCGGGCTACTGAGAACTGTGACAACTTTTTCCAGTTATCAACTGCAACTCGAATTCAAAAGTGAATCCGGAACAAACAGCGGTGTGTTTCTAAATACTTCCGGCACGCCTACCGACCCTTCATCTGACTGTTACGAACTAAACATTGCCGATGCGGATAATCCATTTCCTACAGGCAGTCTTGTCGGCCGCAAGAAAACCGAAGGAGACCATCATAGTGCCGAATGGCAAACTTATGACATTACCGTTTCCGATGGCGCGATTACGGTATATCTCGATGGAAACCTCATTTTGGATTACACCGACGATGCACCGATTAATCGAGGTTACGTCGCACTGCAACACAACAGTGGAACCGTCTCGTTTAGAAACATACTCTTGAGGCCTCTTGGCTCATCATCCATTTTCAACGGCCAGGATTTAACCGGCTGGGTGGAGTATCCGGAGATGGACAGCGAATTTAGCGTTGATGCAAGTGGACATTTGTTTGTTGAGAACGGCCGTGGTCAATTGGAAACCGAAAGCAGCTATGCAGATTTCGTTCTGCAATTGGAGTGCCTCACACACGCACCAAATCTAAACTCGGGAATCTTCTTCCGCTGTATCCCCGGTGACACCATGATGGGATATGAAAGCCAGATTCATAACGGAATGAAAGATAACAACCCACTCACCCCGGAGGATCACGGCACCGGCGGAATCTTCCGAAGACAATCTGCCCGTCGTGTTGTTGCAGCAGATCAACAGTGGTTTTACAACACGATCATTGCGGATGGTGATCACTTTGCCGTCTGGGTAAATGGATATCAAGTGTCGAACTGGCGCGATGATCGAGCACCGGATGAAAACCCGCGCCGAGGTCTACGGACACAAGCCGGTACGATCATGATTCAGGGGCATGACCCTACCACACAGATCAGCTTCAGGAATCTAAATATTCTTGAACTGCCGACGCCGGCTAATGCAACTGAGCAATGACACCTTTAAGATACTTCGCAAGCCTGTCGGAAGCCTTGTATGCACCGGACTTTAGCTTCCACATTTCTTTCACGTTTGACAGTTTGCTAAATACGGCTCTCGTTGCAGCACCGAGTTTACCAGCGGTTGAATCCTGATTTAGCACGTTTTCAACTAACTCGGGAAGCTTATCATCAACTGCTTCACTAACAACGCGAACCACCATCAATCGTTTTTTTAGTGCCTGGCATGTTTGGGCGATCCAATATGATTCCATATCGGCCGCGATTGCATCGAATTCGGTAGCCGTTGCTCTCCGTCCCTCTTCGTTACGAATTACCTCTGCTACGCTTGCCAACATGCCGGTATGTAAACCACGTGTTCGACTTACAACGTCCTGTGAGATTGAAAAGCCAACGTTGATTTGCGGGTGATCCGAGGCGACGAGCATCTGTGGCATGATGATATCGTCACGCCCGATCCCATCAGCTAGCCCCGTTGCAAATCCCGCTGCGATAACCCACTCGATCGGATACATGGCAATAACATCTTCAACTGCCTGCTGTATTTGCTCTGCCTGATTGTTGGATTCGACGATGACGATTGGCACATCGTCCATCAAGCCAACATGCTCGATAAAGGTCGCACATCGTGTTGTGATCACGTCACCCATCAGGTCAACTAATCCGGTCGCCTCCAACGGGCTGGCACAAATCACGGCAACGCGACATTGAGTGAGTGCTTCGGCACTCACTGATTCCACATCATCAGATGCGTCCATTGTCCGCTGAATACCATCACGCACAGCTGTTTCTGCAGCAGATCGCATCCAGTTGTGCACCATCCAGCGTACCAGCATCGTTTTCCTCTGTAGCGATTAGAACCGGCTATTGTATTTGCGATGGTTTTTTGACGATCATAACCATGCCGCGATCACGGTTAATTGCGGCATCCACCATTTCTTCAAGTAGTCCCAGCGTCGCGTACTTGATTATATCTTCTCGCGTCACAGTGGATCGCGTACCGTAATTTCCGGGCGATCGATATCGCGACAACTCCTCGAAGTCGACATACACGTAATAGATATTTCGCTCGATTAATGAATTATAAGCGTCTTCGAGCGACTGCTGTTTTACCAACTTGTCAAACAGACACTCGTCAAAGCAAGTGTTGTAGTACGCCGGCATTGTCAATTCAAACGGAGTTGCATCTCCGACCAATAAGACGGACATGGGCTGGCCACTACCAGTTCTGGGAATCTCGCGGATCATATAGCGGTGTGCCCGGATCGGAATCGTGTTATCCCGCGCCTCCGAAATTGGCTCGATATATGTCAACTTGTCATAGTCAACGAAGATCCGATTGTAGGTACCAAAACTTCGGGACATGAACGACGTTCCATAAATCGCCGCCAGCACAATCACAAGGTTAAAGGCCACCTGTAGGCGTTTTGAAAATGCGTGATGAAGTGCATAGCCCGCCATCACGGCCACTAACGGAACCACCGGTGCCCAAAACCGGGTAAGCCTGTGAGTAAAACACCACCAAGTTACGAGGTAAAAAACTGTCCACCATAACATTGGTCTTATCACCTTGTGACGGTAGCCAATCGCGATGGCAATCAGGGCCAGCGGAATCAGGAATGGACTCTGACCTTGTTCGGTGATAAAGAATTTACCGAAATCAGTTCGGATGTTGCTAAGGCTAAACTCCGGTACTTTATGTGCGTTGTTCCATTGCGTCACGTGCTCGGCAGTGCGACCTTCGGTCTCAAAAATCGAACCGGCAAGTGGATAAACCGGATTGCTAGTCCATGCCAGGTTTCGCACAAACCACGGCGCTGCAAATATCGACACACCGATGGCGAAGGCTAAGACGGGCTTAATACCACGACGCTTTATTGCCAGCCATGAAATAGCAGGAATCCATACAAATACGACTGCCGTGTACTTAATGGACAACGCCATTCCCGCTGCAGCACCGGCAAGGATTACCCACTTCCGAACGGGTTCTTCATCCCATCGAAGTAAAAAATAAACTGTCAGCAATAAGTAAAAGGCGAGCACCATCTCAACTAAACCGTCTGTTGAAATGGACACGATCGTCGGTGTACACACTAACAAAATGAGCGATGCCATTCCGGCGTTTAGCCCAAACCACCGCCGCCCAATTACACATGTTAGTGCAGCAGTTAATATCAGATAAAATCCGATGATTGCCTTACCGGAAATCGCCCCCTGCCACCAGTCTGGAGTCTCTTGATAATCCGGCATTAATGACATCGTTGGAATCGATAGCAACTCTGCACCCATCGGCATATTGCTATAAATATTGTGCGGTAACTTCACCATCCCGCCACGTTGGTACCATTCCTTCGGTACTTGTGAATGGTATTCCGTTACATCAAATTCAATCGGTGGAACTAAGCTCGCCAGAACGATATAAATCGCCGGCAATAACCAGCATAGATGGCGATAAAACCAACGTTCCTGTTGCGATTTACCTGGCTTGTCTGGGTGATCCGTCGCCTCTTGATTTACTTTCGTCTGATTCTCTTGAAACGACGTGATCTGCAAATAGATCACGTAACCGACTATGCCAAGCCCCGGTAGGAGGAATACCTCCATGTGTTGATATAACCCGATTACCCCTATCAGGAAGATGTATAGAGTCCAAACGCCTAACCCAATACCGGTGCTGATGACTGCTGATTCCCAGCGACTAAAATCCGTCGCTTTGCACATTGCACGGAGTACAAGAAAGCCAATGCTGTAACCAACGAGCAACGTGAAACAAAGACCGACTATCGGCATCGCTCGATCTGAAAACCCGGCTCGAAGTGAACTGGCATCTGTCCACTCATTCCAAATATCATCGACAATCAGAAATTGAATCCAGGGTAATACATGCAAGGTACCCATAGCCGACGTGTTGTTCTGATCAGTGGATTCGCTTTGGGCCGCTGGATGCTGTGACTCGTTTTGATTGGATACCGGCTTGGGATACGTGCTGAATAATCCCAGATAACACACCAAGACTACGATGATCGTAATATCACGGCCTGACAGTTTCGTTTCAGGCTTGGATTTTGCAGTTGGTTTGGACTTACTCATCTTCAACTCTGCTGGTGTATGTGCTTCCAGACGTCGAGAATGCAGCGAATGGCAGGCTACTGTTGAGTATATTTATGCGTTGCTGCCAATTTGTCTGATTGCCTGCGATTCGCCACTCACATGCATATTCCTCTATGTATTACCACGCATAATCGGCACAACCGGTTCGTCCGTACCCAAACAAAAGGTCGATACATTTCGAACAAGTATTTCCACCTATCCAATTAGTTAGAAAAACAGTGGAAATCTGTTGGTTAACGGGTCTCTACGACCTTCGGGTGCAGGATGAACATCGTGATTGACGACAAATTAGATACGGAGAAAAGATACGAACAACAACGTGCTGTACCCACTCATGCGGAGCATTCCGAGGCCTAGTCAAATGTCAGATCAACCAAAACTAGCTGGAATCTTTACACCTAATATCGTCCCTCTAGATGCGAACGGGGATATTAATGAAGGTGAAACACGCCGATACGTCGATTGGCTTATCGACCATGGTGTCCATGGATTGTATCCAAATGGTTCAACCGGGGAATTCACCCGATTCACCGCCGAAGAGCGGATTCGCATTATTGAGATCATCGCCGACCAGGCTGCTGGCCGAGTACCGATTCTTGCCGGTGCGGCTGAAGCGAATACACGCGAAACAATTCGTGCTTGTGAACGCTATCACGAGTTGGGTGCGCGTGCCGTGGCGATCGTATCTCCGTTTTATTACAAACTTGGGCCTGAAGCGGTTTACGCATACTTTAAGGAGATTGCTGATAACTCCCCAATCGATGTTACGCTCTACAACATTCCGTTGTTTGCATCTCCAATCGACGTTCCAACCATTCAACGGCTGGCAGAAGATTGTGAACGCGTTGTCGGGATCAAGGATTCCAGCGGTGACATTCCCAATATGATGAGGATGATCGAAGCAGTACGCCCAATCCGTCCTGAATTCAGTTTCCTGACTGGTTGGGATCCCGTGTTGGTTCCAATGATTTTCGTCGGTGCCGATGGTGGAACCAATGCGACCAGCGGTGTCGTTCCGGAAATCACTCGAAAAATCTATGAGTTGGCAACCGCTGGAAATTACGACGATGCACGCAGTTGGCAGTATCGTTTGTTGAAGCTATTCGATGCCATGATCTACAAGTCTGAATTCCCAGAAGGATTCCGCGCGGCCCTGCAATTGCGCGGAATTAATACTGGACCTGGACGCCAGCCTCAATCCGCAGTCCTAAACCAACAATTGGATATCCTCCGGGATGAACTTCAGTGCCTGCTGGCAGATGCCGGACTTACAACTGCCCCGACCGGTGGTTGCAGCGACTTCGGGATTCAAACGAATAGCGAAAATGACGCTGATCAGATCACCCAATTGGTTCAGGGAGTCATTGCTGAACTGAAAAAACGTGGCGTTGCTTAACTCACCGCACTCCCGACTTTCAGAATTAGGTTATCCCGCCAGTCGTCGCTGTGTCGCTATTGGCAGCCGCATTGCAAATACGGCACCACCCTCTGGCAAATTAGATCCCGTCACTTTACCGCCATGCAGCGTGACGATGCGCCAACACTTGGACAAGCCAAAACCAATTCCCCGACCCGCATCCCGACCACTGTAGAATGGGTCAAACATGTGGTGCAGTGATTCTTCACTCATACCTGCCCCCGTGTCAGTCACCTTGATTTCAACAACATCATCGAATGCTGATGCAGTTACGGCAACCGTTCCGCCGGACCCAATCGCATCCACAGAATTTTGGATGAGAGCCATTACCGCTTCCTCTAAATGTATCTGACTGCCAACTACAACGATTGACTCATCACATAACAAACTGACTCGCACACTAGCCAAGTCCGTCGTTTCCTGCATTGCTTCGATTGCCGAAGTCAGAATCTCATGCACGTTTAGCTGGTGGTATGTCATTTCAGGCGGCTTGGCAAATAACATCATGTCCGAAATCATGCCGTTAGCCCGAATGGCCTGTTGATGGATCATCTTGAGAGCGTAGAGCTTTACGTCATCCTGCTCTTCGTTCGCGAGAGCCTGAGCCCGAATAGAGATGTTTGCCAGCGGGTTGTTAATTTCATGACTTGCGCCATAAGCCAGTTCTTTAAGGCTCAACATCTTTTCGTGATGCAAGCGTTCCTCGAACGATTGTTCCAGTTCGGCAAGCTCAATGAACCGTGCGAGATTGGAAATAGACTCAAAGGTCGCCTTCTCATCTTCAGCACTCATTCGAAGTGTGTGGATCCACTGTGCCTCAAGCTTGTGGCAGTAGTCTGAAACTGGGTCACCTGGGACAGTTGATAATGACTGCTCCATGGTTTCACGTTTGTCGCTTAACGGCAGCGTATCTTTCATGACATCAAGTGCAGAAGCAATGGAATCCGGGACAGTCGTCATCAGATTCAATTCGTCCGATATTCCACCAAGCTGAATTTGCCAGGCTAATAGCTCAGCAGATTCAAGGTTGCTGTTGAGTACTGATGCAGCGGTGGTTGCACGTATCGCCAACTTTCTGGCGATACGCTCGCATGGTACATCGGCTCTGATACTGCCAGTAGGCTGTTCCAGACCGGATTGATTAAACAGAGCAGAGAGATTTTCGGTATACCACCTTGCAGCATCTTCGAAACTTACCAACCCAACGCCTGCCGTGTCGGCCTGCAAGAATATCCAGGTGGAAAAAACGGGGTCATCGCAAAGGATGCCCTCGACTTCCGTTGTTTCCGGCGGTAACGAGTGGAGCACCAAACGCATCAACGATTCGCAGGTGCGCGGATTGACCGGCAGTTTCAGCGGTACCGATGTCTTGCGAACTGGAGGCCAAAAATCCACGCCTGATTCCCGTAATACAGGTGCACTTCTATTTATTAGGTGTTATTAGGTGCAAACCATACAAAAACACGCGTCCTGCGCAAATGGCAGAAACGCGTGTTAGGTGTTTGTATAGTTTGACTGTGTTCAACAAATAACCCCGGATTAATTGGAGCTATCCATCGCCCTTTCCATTTCCATCAGATCACATGCTCGATCAAGCAAGCGATCTACGGTGAATGGCTTATGCATAAAGTCGTTTGCACCAGCTTGTGTCAATTCAGAAATCTTATCCTGCTCGACCATACCAGAGATGCAAATAATCTTTACCGCTTCGAGACTGTCGTCACTGCGAATTCGCGTGCATACTTCCTTACCGTTAATATCCGGCAGCATGACATCAAGCACGACCAAGTCTGGCCGAAATTCCTTCACCAACATTCCGGCACCAAAGCCGTTATTGGCGGATTTTACGTCAAAGCGACCGTCGCGGCTGAAAGTATCGACCAGCAAGTCAACAAGTGCTTCGTCGTCATCAACGATTAGCACCTTTCGATTACCACTCTCAAGTGCGTCAGTGGGAATCTTGTTTTCCCGCATGAACTTATAAAGCTCATCGCGCGGAATTCGTCGAAACCGACTGCCCGGTACACGAAAACCGTTAAGTGAACCGTTGTCAAAACAACGGATGATTGTTTGTTGGCTAACCTTACATATCTTGGCAGCTTCACCGGTCGTAAAGACCGTTTTGGCATGAAGAGACACTCGGATGTCCTCCTCGTAATACGCGGAACAGGTGGCCATAGGATATCGCTAACGCTTTATCCAAAACTGGGAAGCTTCCTTGCTTCCACTTGTTTCCCTGTCCCTGTTGCATTCCTTGGTTACGTATCTTTTCGTCACTGACAGTTTCATCTAAACCGCCAAAATGACGCAGTTGGCTGACTTGGCCCAAGCCTTCCAGGTTTTCCCTGTTTACCAACCGGCGGGGATTATGTCAGTTACCTAAATTCACGTCAACATCGATCAGGCGTAATTTAGAGATTCTGAATAGGCGGCGAAAGATGGTCAATCCAGAGCGTAACGTTACCTTGTTACTTTCCCGATAGATGCGCCAGCACCAATGCAATGTCCGCCGGTGTGATGCCTGAAATACGACTTGCCTGAGAAATATTTACCGGTTGTACTTTGGCGAATTTCTCACGCGCTTCGTTTCTGAGATTGGAGATACTTGTGAAGTCGAAATCCGTTGGGATCCTCTTGTCTGCCAACCGCTGTTGCCTTTCGATTTCCACGTTCTGGCGATCGATGTAGCCGGCATACTTGATGTCAAAGAAAATCTGCTCGGCTGCCGCTGCTGACAGATCGCCAAGTTCCGGCACGATGCCTACCACATCATCCCAGATTGTTTCCGGTCGTCGAAGGTACTTTGCAAGCGGTACTCCATCGTGACGAGTTGCTTCAATGAGTTTCGTTCCTCGCTCAATCTCCTGTTCCTTGGAGATGAGGCGATCAAATCGTGCCTGATCAACCAGCCCGATTTCATGGGCTCTTCCTGTTAATCTGCGGTCCGCATTGTCCTGACGCAGCATTAACCTGTATTCAGCACGACTCGTGAACATCCGGTATGGTTCATCAACACCACACGTTACCAAATCATCAATGAGAACCCCGATGTATGCTTCTTCGCGACCGAGAATAAGTGGCTCCAGCCCTTTCACATTAAGCGCCGCATTGACACCCGCCATTAACCCCTGTGCACCAGCCTCTTCGTATCCGGTCGTGCCGTTGATTTGGCCAGCAAAGTAGAGACCTTCTACCGTTTTTGTTTCCAGTGATGGTTGCAATTGGTCAGGTGGACAAAAATCATACTCCACCGCGTACCCGTAGCGCATGATCTCCGCGTTTTCCAGACCAGAGATTTGAGCAAACATCTTATCCTGTACGTCCCGCGGCAAACTCGTGGATAATCCGTTGACGTATACCTCCAATGTGTCGTAGCCTTCCGGTTCAAGGAATAACTGATGCTGCTGCTTGTCAGCAAATCGAACAATCTTGTCCTCGACCGATGGGCAATACCGCGGACCACTGCTTTCAATCTGACCACTGTACATCGGTGCCCGATGTAGGTTCTCCCTGATCAAGTCATGTACTTTTTCGTTTGTGTAGGCAATCCAGCAGGATAGTTGTTTTACCTCCAGTGCATCGTTGAGATAGGAGAAAGGTCTTGGTACCTCGTCGCCTTCCTGCTCTTCCAACTGACTGTAGTCGATCGTGCGTGCATTGATTCTTGGAGGTGTTCCGGTCTTAAACCGCTCGAGCTTAAATCCAAGTTCCGTAAGTGCAGTGCTGATTCCACCACTGGTTCCTTCTCCAGCTCGTCCGCCGGGCGTCTGAGCCTCACCAGTGTGCATAATCGCTTGCAGGAATGTGCCTGTCGTCAGCACAACGCACGGTGCACGGTATTCTGCACCGCCACGCACACTCACTCCGGTGACTCGTTTGGATCCTTTAACGTCCTCAATCAGGATTCCGTCCACCATCTCCTGTCTGAGTGAAAGGTTTTCCTGGTTTTCGACGAGACGTTTCACCTCGATTTGATAGGCTTTCTTGTCAGCTTGTGCACGAGGACTATGCATCGCCGGACCCTTGCGCATGTTGAGCATGCGAAATTGCAGGCCCGTCTTATCGATCGCCTGTCCCATGATTCCGCCTAAAGCGTCGATTTCACGGACAATTTGGCCTTTGGCAACACCACCAATGGCCGGGTTACAACTCATTTGACCGACCGTGTCCAGATTGGTTGTCAGCAAGGCAACGCGCACACCAATGCGAGCCGCAGCCATCGCTGCTTCTGTACCGGCATGGCCGGCACCAATTACTAATATGTCGTAGTCGTAACTGTTCATACCGCTATCTTAATTACGCTTGGCTAATTTGAGATGTAGCTACCATTCAATCCACTGAGATTGCTGACGGTTACTTTCAAGGCAGCGGTCAATGAACTGAACACCATTTGCTCCGTCGTAAACGTTGGGGTAAACCGTTTGCCGGTGATCAATGCGCTCACCCCCTGCCACTCTAAGCATATCGTCATACGCAGCGCGATAGATGTTTGCGAATGCCTCGTAAAATCCCTCTGGATGCCCAGGCGGAAGCCGACTCGCTGATCGTGCGGATTCGTCGAGATCATTTCCGGCCGGATGACGCTCCAGCTGAATCATCGATTCGCCTTGCCGCCGTAATTCCAGTTGATTCGGAAACTCCTGACGCCAAATCAACGAACCTGCTGTGCCATCAATCTCAATCCATAGGTCGTTTAGTCGCCCGTGAGATACCTGGCTGAAATTCACCATGCCAAGTATGTCATTGCCAAAATCGATGTTCACCTGACCGTAGTCATCTAACTCTCTAATCGGAGCATAGGATCGAATCGATGCCGAGAGCTTCTTTGGAACAAGACTTGTTATATGTGTGATCAGGTTATACGCATGCGTACCAATGTCACCCAGCGCGCCGGATGGTCCGGCTAACTCTGGGTCTGATTTCCACGCTCCACGCGCGGGTGTCTCATCCGGATTCATCGCATGAAGCCAACCTTGAGTGTAGGTAGCTCGCACAGCAATGACTTTTCCAATTTCATCGGAACTTACCATCGCTTTGGCCTGACGCACCATCGGATACCCCGTGTAATTGTGAGTTAAGGCAAATACACGATTGGATGACTCAACTGCCTGAACAAGATCCTCTGCGTCTTTCGCTGTTGTTGTCATCGGCTTGTCACAGATAACGTGTAAGCCGGCATTGAGGGCAGCTAACGCGATCGGAGTATGTGTGTAATTGGGCGTGGCAATCGCTACAAAATCGATTTCGTCAGCCATCGATGCAATCAGCGACTCCGCACCACCGTATGCCTGATCCGGTGTCAGGCCAAATGCAGCCGCTGATGATTGGGACGTTTGGAGATCTCGAGATAATGCAGCCGCCACAATCTCCGCTCGATGGTCAAGTTTGGCTGCAACAGCATGGACTTTGCCAATAAAGGCCGCCCCGCCACCGCCGATAAGCCCCATCCTTAAGAGGCGTCCAAGTGGTGGATTCAGGCGAGTCATGCGATTCTTCTCTTTACACTTCTTTCTATGCTTGAGCGGCTACCCCAAAACTCTTTTAGCCCGCAGCAAAGTCTCACCATTAGACCATCAATACAGCTCCCACAACATTCCCGCCTTCACCGTCAAAAAACTCAACTAGTAATGCATGTCATGCATGCCATACATGTGACATCTTTTATACACCTATCCTGCTTGTATATGTATTCATTATGAATACAACTATAGTGGGTTTAGAATTTAAGATCAGGTGATAAATATGGAATGAAAATGAAAAATCGCTATGAAATAATGGTAAAACAAAGGGGAAAAGAGGGAATTCCTTCGATAACCCTTGTTTGGCACGCCGTATGCAAATAGAACCCGTAGGTAAAAAAGCTAAAAAGACTTGGCAACTTGTCGGACAGAATCCAAAGGGATACCGCAATGACGCAATCACTCCGAATCACGCACACAAAGCTACGAGCACTTTCTGCACTGCTGATAGCATGTCTTATTGTTTCAGCCGCTGAGATTTCGTTCGCGGCTCCAGACGATCAGCTAACGGCAACCGTAACAGATGAAGATATAGAAGTGCTTGCACGTGGTCCGGTGCATGAGGCATTTGCGTCACAAGTAAACAACAATGCACAACCCGGAATCATCGTTCCTAATCAGCCACCTGAAGCGATCGATGAAGTACCGCCTGAATACAAGCCGGATGGCGAAAATGTGAATTGGATCCCCGGTTACTGGGCTTGGGACGACACGAAAGAAGATTTCATTTGGATCAGTGGAGTTTGGCGTACAGCACCTGCGATGAAACGCTGGGTCCCGGGATACTGGCACAAGGTGGCTCAGGGTTACCAGTGGGTGTCAGGATTTTGGTCAGCACAGTCCAATCGCGCAGTCGACTATCGCTCTGCTCCACCCGAGTCATTGGAATCCGGTCCATCAACGGTTCGCCCAAGCTCCGATCACTTTTGGGTACCCGGTGTATGGGTACACAGAAGCGGTTACAGATGGCGTCCCGGGTACTGGTGTCGCCATAGAGCAGACTTTATTTACACACCTTCATATTGGGTATGGACACCTCGCGGCCACATTTATATCGATGGTTACTGGGACTACCGATTACCAGCACGTGGTTGCATGTTTGCACCAGTCTATTTCCCATCACCGGTTTTCCGTCGTCCAGTTGTTCGCTACTGCCCGAGCGTCGTGATTGACATTGGCGCAATGCACTCGCACTGGTTCGTACGTCCAAACTACTGTCACTACTATTTCGGTGACTTCTACGATTCAGCATGGTCCCATCGTCACCGTATCCATCCAGGATTTAACTTCCATGTCCGCATGGGTGGATACGACCCGTGCTTCAGTTACTATCACTGGCATTTCGGGCGCATGGGGATGAACTATTACAACCGCATGAGTCACCTGCATTCACATTTGCACTCACATCCGCACTTGCGACCGGGACACACCTTCGGTGCACAATTGAGTTTCTCCCGCAGCGCGTACGGTCGTTCGTTTGGAATTAGCTTCTTCGCTCATTCGGTAAACAATTACGTAAATCACCATCATCATGGCCGCGGGTTTGTTCAAGTGGGGCTGGAACAGAGAAGAGTCCACCATAACCGCTCGAGTACGTACGCAAGCGTTTCGCTACATCGGCATATTGCGGAGCGCAGTGTTGGTGTCAACGTGGCGTTGGCAAACAACACGCCTCCACGAACTGGCCGAGTAAATCTGCCAGTAGACCATCACCATAAGGGCGTAACACAGGCTGTCGCCATACGACAAGCTCAGTTACATGCTGAATCACAAAAGCTTTCAATCCCTGCAGAAATCGACCCGATACGGCCATCAAGCAGTGCATTGGTCAAACCGAATGAGCGGCCTCGCCCAGGTCAAGGTGAAGCGGAAATCACCGGTCCGATGCGTCCTGGCACTGCTCGCCCACCGGTAGTCACCCGGCCTGGCCCAACGCGTACAGATGCAGCATCTGCTTCGTCAGCAAATCCTGTAAACCCTGGTCCACGGATCGAAACACCCGGCACGGTGAAACCAACCGTAAACCGCAAAGGCAAGAAAGTCGAAATTACAGCACCTGCTCCTACCGCTCGGGTGCCTGAAGTCGCCGGTCAAGCTGCAGAATCTCTCGGAGAATCTACTTCGCCTGCTCCTGCCACAAAACCAAACCCTGTCGGCAGGTCCGAAGCAGAGTCCGCTGGTCCGGCCGCTGGTCCGGCCGCTGGTCCCGCCGCTGGTCCTTCACGACCTGAAGCCACTCGGCCAAAACCTAATCCGACTCGGCCCTCAACCACTGGCAACACGACAGCCAAAGACATACCCGTCGCACGACCGCCAATCGGAAATGGAAATCCTAACAAGCGAGAACGCATTGAAGGAAATAAGCCATTACCAACACCAAGACCGTCGATCAATCAACCGATCGTCGACACGCCAAAACCGGCGCCTTCAACGAATCGACCGTCGACAACACGACCCACCCTTCAGGGGCCGCAACCTGTCGCACGTCCAAATCCCAGCAACACGCCCGTGACTGGAAACCCATTAAACAAGAAGCCTGCACCTGGCCAAGTCACGCCATCACGTGCAGAAGGGGAATCCACACAGCGACCATCCACGCCTAGTCGCGCACCTGTGATTAACTCACCAAACAAGGCAATAGGACCTGCACTGAACACTCCGCCACGACCAACTCCAACTACACGTCCAACGCCATCACCTAGCGGTGCTGGAAATACCGTGAAGCAGTCAAGGGTCACAGGGTTTCCAAACGGTACAGCATCACCTCGGCCTTCCGTACCGGAACGTTCTAAGGTGATCATTCCAACCCCAACCACGAGGCCGACCGTCAAACCAAATAATGCGATACGACCAACAACACCTCGACCAAGCGTGACACCACGTCAACCAGTTACTCAGTTTCCAACACAGCCATCGATCAATCGAAGCCCAAGTGGAAGCGGGAATTCCGCCAAACAGTCGAGGATCACCGGAAGTAATCGCGTTGTTGTTCCTAACACGTCGCGATCTGGTGTTTACTCTCCGCGGCCGGGTGTGACTGCACCGCGACCAGGTAGCTCGATATCACGTCCAACAGTTTCACCGCGTCCGTCGTCATCTCCGCGACCTAGTGTGACTGCACCTCGACCGGGTAATTCGACATCACGCCCAACAGCCTCACCACGCCCAACAGCCTCACCACGCCCAACAGTTTCACCACGTCCGTCGTCATCTCCTCGACCATCGATTTCCAGTCCGCGGCCCAGCAGCCCATCACCACGTCCAGCAGTCTCGAGCCCTCGGCCTAGTCCACGCCCCAGCGTTCGTCCTAGCTCACCGAGTCCTGCCCGACCGTCTGTCAGCCCGGGTAACTCATCAAAGAACGCTCGAATCACTGGCAAGTAGTCGATCCTCTTCATCTAACTTTTGGCACCACTGACACGCTGCGGATGTCACACCGTTGTGTAATTTGCGCCGAGCCGTACACTTCCCTAAAACGGCTACTTCGCATCTTCACCTACCACCGCGCCAAAAGTTCATGACTGAGAATGACAACTTAAAGTCTTTATTGAGGTTGTATCTGATCGATGGTCTTGGCCCGCGAACATATTGCAATTTGAATGCGGCATTCGGCTCACCTTGCAGTGTGTTCTCAGCCACAACTAAGGAACTTCGAGCGATCCCCGGCATTGGACAGCATGTGGCCGATCGAATCCTCTCTTCGAACACATCCGCTGCAGAGACTGTGATTGAACAATGTGACCAACATGACATTGAAATCATTACGCCTGGACATGAGCACTTTGGTGATCTACTCAGGGAAACATATACCCCTCCTCTGTTGATGTTTCGCAGGGGAGTCTCTGAGGTAGAGTTGAATTGTGTTGCCGTGGTTGGTACGCGGCGTTGCTCGCCATACGGCAGGCGCATTGCACGTGAGATCAGTAATAAGCTAGCCGATCACGGCTATACGATCGTTAGCGGTCTCGCATATGGCATCGATGCCGCAGCACATGAAGGAGCACTTGAATCTGGCGGCCACACCATTGCGGTACTTGGCAGCGGGTTGTTGCAGATATATCCGCGACAGCACCGGGATTTAGCCGAGCGAATATCAAAACAAGGTGCCTTGCTCAGTGAGTTTGCGCCGAGTGTAGGACCAAACAAAACTCATTTTCCGCAACGTAACCGGATCATATCGGGTTTATCTTCGGCAACGATCGTTGTGCAGGCTGCCGAGCGCAGCGGTGCGTTGATCACAGCCAACCTCGCCCTAGAACAAGGACGTGACGTCTTTGCGATCCCGGGGCCGGTAAACGACTATCGCAGTCGCGGCTGTCATCAACTAATTCGTGACGGCGCCTATCTCGCTGAATCAGCTGAAGACATTTTAACCGTGTTGGAAGATTCCCCAGTCTCCTGTACGACACGCGAAGACGCCAAACAGAAGAAAGTTGTGCACGAGCTTAGCCACGCCGAATCGCTCGTCTATTCGCTAGTTGAAGAAAGCTCAACGAGCGTGGATTACCTGATCCAGTCGTCTGAATTGGTTGTCTCTGAACTTCTACAAGTACTTACACAACTGGAATTAAAGCGACTTATTGTTCGCGATAGCACTCAATTTGTGAGCCGAGCGTAAGACAGCACCCGATTGGAGTCGAAGCTTTCGGTAGTGTGATATCTGCGATACGCATTCGCTTCGTTCGTCGCTTAGGAAACACCCTGAAGTCGCACGCCGTTTCCACCTAAGTCAGGATATCGGCAGATTCCATTAACCACCTGGGCGCCTGTTGCTATGTCGCTACTTAAAAGTGCAGCACCGTCCATATCAACGTAGTCGAGCATCGGTAGCAACTGCGCAATACCAGATATTCCCACGGTGGATTCAGTCATGCACCCAATCATCACTTTCAGCCCAAGCTGGCGTGCCTCGTTGATCATGCGTCGGGCCGGCGTCATACCGCCGCACTTTACAAGTTTAATATTGATACCGTCAAAACCGTGCTGACACTTTGCAACATCCGTCCGTTCGATACAATTCTCATCTGCCATTAGAGGAAGAACACTATGTTGCTTCACACGCGGCATTTCATCTACTAACTCGGCCGCCATTGGCTGCTCAATGAATTGCACGCCAAGTGACTGGAGCTCACGCGAGTTTCCAATCGTTTCATCTGCAGACCATGCACAATTGGCATCAACACGAAAAGCAGCGTTTGTATGCTGTCGCAACTCTTTTACGATTTCAATGTCGTGATCCGTGCCAAGCTTGATCTTGTAAATCGGCCAGTCTGCGAATTCCTGCATCTTCTCGACCATGATCGGTATCTCATCAATACCTATCGTATAGTTACTGGGAACATTTGACTCACCATTCAGTCCCCACAGCTTCCAAACGGGCTGCGATTGTTTCTTACCCCATAGATCGTGTGCTGCCATATCCAGAGCGCATTGTGCAAAAGGACACGTCGTCAGTTTTTCATCCAACTGGTCGAATAGCTGTTCAGGAGTTTCCCAAACCGACGACTCTACCTCAGCTCGCACCGCTTCTAATGCCGCACACATCTTCTCGACGGTCGCATCGTAATAGGCGTTAGTTGTGGCTTCACCGTAACCGCTAATGTCACCATCTCTCAACTCAACAATGAGTGTTGGCTGAACCGTTATCGTTTCTCGCGAAATAGTAAACGGATGCAGTAGCGGTAAATCGTAAGTATGAAAGATCAATTCCATGATCTAGCCATCCTGTTTCTTCTTAAGCCAATCGAGACGGAACTGATCCACGACATCCACTAGTTTTTCACGACCATCTCTAAACACATCACAAACGGGTAGTCCAAGTTCACCTTCGACTCGCCGCTTTTCTTCTTCTGCTTCGGCGGCACTGACACGTCGACCATTCATGGAAACCGCTATGACCGGACACGGCTGAAACACCCCGCCCATCATCTCATTTAGCTCTCTGATTTTTGCGAGCGGCGGAATGTTCATATGCTCAAGTCCGGTGATCGTATCCCGCAACACTTCGTAACACAGCACTAACGCATGCGGGAATGAACCGTGCAGGATTCCAAGCGTTACGGCAGAATAACTCGGATGAACAATACTTCCTTGTCCTTCAATGACCAGGACATCGTGATGCTGCTGCTCAAGTACTAATTTCTCCGTAGCACCACTGATAAAGTCGGCAATGACTCGATCCATCGGATAGCCGATTCCTTCGATCATAATGCCGGTTTGACCGGTTGGCAGAAACTGCGCATCGACACCACGATCCTTCAAACCGTTTGTAATCTCTACCGAGGTAACCATTTTACCGACACTGCAATCATGGCCGACGGTATGAATGCGGAAGCAGTCCTCACGAAAACCCGGGCGACGGGCAATCTCGGTCATGTTGTTCTTGCGGACATCAACCAGCTCTACTTCTTGCTGAGCAGCTGCATCCGAAAACTCGGTATCGTCGCTGATGAAATCGTGTAGTCCCGAAACCACATTCATGCCTTTTTCAATAGCTTCGAGAATGATTGGACGCCATGATTCCGGAACCTTGCCTCCGGGAGGCGCTATACCGATTAACAATGTATTGGCCTGTGGTGCCTGTGAAAGCGAGCTGATAAACAACAAGTCATCCCCAACTCCCAGACAACTCGATACCGGCTTCCCCTCCTGTGTACTGTCAATAACAGCCAACACCTCATCGCCACGATAGCGGATGACACAACAGCCTGTCTTAGCTGTGTGTGGATTTGAGTGTCCTTCTGTCAGGATTACAATCTTGCGATCCATAGCTAACGGTGCCCTCTCGTTGATGCTCGTTGATGCTCGTTCAAATTCGTCACATACAGGCTCGCTGTCCGTCAGCGTTGCCTTTACTATCGTACCGCCCCAGCTCGCTTGATAACATCATCCACCCAATCACGCAGCTTCTCGCGTGCAGGGCTCGGCCTCAAAAGCCACTGGTCATTGTGATTTCGAAATCCGGTATCCATAAAGGTCATGTTCTTGGTCATACCGGCAAGTGTCAAATATTGCCGGGTCGCCATCAGCGATCTCGGACTCACAGTGAATTCATGACAAACAAACTGCGGGCGATCTCCCAGACGCTTAAGCCGCTGCATGGCCGAGAACGGATCGGATCCTACAAACTGCCATTGAAACACACCGTCATAATGACTGTATGGAATAAATCCGCACCACAGTTGACTGATTGCGTCGTCGTGAAGACCGATTCGATTACATGCGATCGCACCTCGGGAAAAGCCAGCCAATATCGCTTGCTTCGGGTTACCGCCAAACTCTTTACACACCCATGGCACGATCTTCTTTGCATACTCGACCGTTGAATCGGGTGCATGTACCGGTGCATCTCCCCACCAGCTAATCACATTTTTTGTCGCATTCGCATTTAGATAGGGCAGGCACACCCAAATGAATCCTTTTCCACTGGAAATACCATATCCCATGCTGCAGTCATCGACTTTACCTGTACACTCATCTCCGAACTGGCTCCTGTATGGCCCATTTCCGGCGTACTCAAAAATAACCGGATACAACTTTCCTGGCTTCCAGTCAGTAGGCAAATAGATGCTGTGATAAACATCTGTTTTGTCGTAGTCCGGATGAATCTGCACAACTCGCTTACCAGCTGCCGGCTTGTCCTTAACCAATTCTGGAACGGTCAGGTCTGCTTTTACATCCCGAATATCTTTTACTTGCTGAGCATGTACCGATCCGATTGGAATTGGAAAAGAGCAAGCCAACCCAATCATGAGCGAGATTCGAAAACTGAAGAGTGGCTTGTTCATGTTTAGCACATCCTGCTACTTCATTAGTGTGCCAATAAAATTGGCGAGGACTTCCGGATCGTCCTGCTTACGCAAATGTGAAATCGTCGCTTCTCGCACACCTAGCTTCTCCAGATGTGTGGCAACATGATCCCAGTTTCGTGATCGCTTTTTACCTTCGGTCAGATACAACTCAGTAATCAGTTCCTGTAATCGCTGAATTGCAATTGCATCACGATTCTCATAGTAATTGCGGATGATTCCTTTTTGACGTTTGCTTCGTTCAGGCATTTTCTCTGTTATCCCTTGAAACTGACTTTCGCCGGCTTACCCTCTCTAAATCCCCGTGGTAAATTCATAAAAGCACCGCTATTATATCGGTCAGAGCAGAGATTGAATCCCTGCTCCAATCAGATTTCAAACAAAGCACTTACATCTTGTAGTTGAAGAAACGATGCCAAAAGTTACCTTTGTAAATGAAAACGTTGTTGCAGATGTCGAAGCAGGCACATCCGTCCGTAATGCCGCCAAAAGCGTAAACATCAACACCAATCTCGGCGTTAACGGCATGGGTGCTGGAATCAATAAATTCCTTAACTGCAAAGGTATGGGAATGTGTGGCACATGCCGCGTGCTTGTCACAGAAGGCATGGAAAACACAAACAATCAGGGACTACGCGAAAAGAAATGTTTTAATCTTCCGTTCCCTGATCCGCTGCCAGCTCTTGCTTACACAGAATATCCAGACACGATGCGACTGGCATGCATGTGTACAGTCGACGGAGACATTACCGTTGAGACTGGTCCGGAAGTAAACTTGTTTGGCGACAATTTCTTTAGTTAATGCCCATGACCGCGGATGGGAATCTTTTCTGATTCAGCGGCTAACAAGCCACGATTAAAGCAACGGTTGAGATGCTTTATCCAACCATTCGACGCAGATTCATCAAACTTCGGTATGATAGACGTCTGTCAACGGTACACATCGCTTTCCAAAAAGGCAGATCGGGTTCACACCTACCACGCCATTAGTTTAAGAGTCACTCGTGAAGCAAATTGTCGCCATCCTGCGTCCATTCATCGCCGAACAGGTGCTCGAGGGTCTAAAACGAGCGCCATTGGAAGCACTTAGTGTGCAGGAAGTAAAAGGATACGGTCGCCAAAAGAGCCACCAGGGCCAATACGGTGACACCGAATACGCAACTACCTTCCTCCCCAAAGTGGAAATCACGATGTGGGTCGATGAGTCCCGCGTGGACGAAATACTCAATCGCATAAGTGAAGTCGCTCGTACCGGACGCATGGGAGATGGCAAGATTTTTGTACTGCCGGCAACCGAAGTGGAAGAAGTGGATATCTAACCACAATAGCGCAGAATCGCTGCATGAGAACATCATGAAAACAACAATCTCACGAGATGATTTGAAGCCGGGAGAATCATTATGCGACCACTGTACTGCGAAGTGCTGTAAATACTTTGCGTTACAAATCGAAACACCTGAGTCCTACGAAGACTATCAATTCATTCGTTGGTATCTATTTCACGATTTAACAAGTGTCTTTGTTGATGATGGGAAATGGTACGTGCTTGTCCACACAGCATGTGAGCACCTCAGAGAGGACAATCGGTGTGGCATTTATGACCAGAGGCCGCCCATATGCAGGGATTACACAACCGATAATTGTGAATACGATGACAGTTGGACATACGAAAAATACTTTGAAACGGCTGAGCAAATCGAAGAGTACGCTGAAGCGGTACTACCGCCCAAAGACAAGAATAACATTCGGACACCGAGACCCAATCCACTTCCGATCATCGCATAAGCCTTAGCCTTGGAAACACATTTAGATCCTGTATGAATCAACCAGAATCACAGAACGAAAACAAGAAACGGCAGCTCATCCAGCCACGAACCTTAAAGGGTTTTCGGGATTATCTTCCCGAGTCCATGATCCCTCGTGAACGACTGATTGAAACAGCCAAATCTGTCTATCGAAGCTACGGCTTTAGCCCGATTGATACACCAACGCTCGAGTATCTTGAGATTCTCACAGGTAAAGGCAGCGACGAGACGGATCGACAACTTTACCGATTCCAGGATCACGGTGGCCGGGATGTTGGCATGCGGTTTGATTTAACCGTACCACTTGCCCGATTCGCAGCGCAACATATCAACACGCTTGGCACCCCGTTTAAGCGATATCACATTGCCCCCGTTTGGCGTGGCGAAAACACACAACGCGGCCGCTACCGTGAATTCATGCAATGTGACTTTGATACCATCGGCACGACGTCGGTAGCAGCAGATATTGAAACCGGCCTGATCATACATGACCTGCTACGGGAAATTGGATTCGAGCGGTTTACGATACGCGTGAATAACCGCCAGATCTTAAACGGCCTGCTCGAGAAACTGAATCTATCTGAGGTATCCACTCCAGTACTCCGTAGCCTCGACAAACTTGGGAAGATTGGCGTTGAAAAAACGGTTCAGGAAATAATGACTGCGGCAGGTACAACCGAACAGCAGGCACGTGAAGTACTTCAGCTTTCTGCACTGGATGGCTCACATCAGGATGTCCTTGAACAGCTCAAGCCGATTGTCAGCGGTAGCGAAACCGGTGAAGAAGGAGTGCATCGACTTGAACAGATTCTGTCAGGACTTCTTGCCGGCGGTGCAAACCCGGACAGAATCAACGTCGATGTATCAATCGCTCGCGGACTCGACTATTACACGGGTGCTATTTTTGAAACCTTCCTTGATGATCTTCCTGAAATCGGCAGCGTGTGCTCCGGCGGTAGATATGACAATCTGGCAGAACTCTACACCAAGCAGCACTTACCCGGGATCGGTGCCTCACTTGGCTTGGACCGCTTACTTGCGGCTATGGAAGAACTTGAATTGATCGAAAAAGTACGCACGCCCGCTGATGTACTTATGACTTATTTTGATAAGAGTCAATTGCACAAGTATCTTGAAATTGCAAATGCGGTGCGCTCAGCCGGCTTTCGCACGGAGATGTTTCCTGATTCAAAAAAACTTGGTCAGCAACTCAAATACGCAGATCAGCGTGGATTCACACTGGCTTTGATTGCCGGAGAAGATGAACTTGCAGATAACGCGTGCCAACTGAAGGACTTACGTACCGGTGAAAGTACGACACACAGCCTCGACAATGGCTGCGCGGAGTTAATTGCAGCAATCGGTAACGCGATTGGATAAACGGGACTGGCTATGCAGCCATTCTGCTCTGAGCAACAAAGAAGCTTTGCATGCAATCCACAACCGCTTCAATTTCTTGAGGCCGGAGTTCTGGGAATATCGGCAGACTCAGTACTTCCTGAGTCGCACGTTCTGTTTCAGGAAGATCGATTTCACCAATGCCCAAATCCAGAAAACACTGTTGCTGGTGTAAAGCAACAGGGTAGTAGATGGCACACCCCATACCGTTTTGCTGCAGATACTGCGCGAGTGCATCTCGCTGGCCATGTTTGACACGGACCGTGTATTGATTCCATACGTGTCCATCACCAACCGCAGATCGTGGATCCTCTATCCACCATCCCAAACCACGGTCAGCAATCAATTCCGTATACAACGAAGCATTTGTCTGACGCCTGGTAGTCATCTCATCGAGGTGCTTGATTTTGACATTTAACCCGGCAGCTTGCATCGAATCCAGTCGACTATTGATTCCAACGACATGATGATAATAGCGAGGCTTCATGCCATGATTGGCCAACACGCGCAAGTCATCCCGCAATGACTCGTCATTGGTAACAATCATCCCACCATCACCCATTCCACCAAGGTTTTTGGTGGGGTAAAAGCTGATACAACCAAGATCGCCGAATCCACCAACCGGTTTACCGTTGACTGAGGCGCCAATGGACTGTGCAGCATCTTCAACAATACTGATCGAGTGTTTTTTTGTTAGCGCCACGAGGCGCGGCATATCCACTGGCTGTCCGAACAAGTGAACTGGAATGATCGCCTTGGTGTGATTGGTAATCGCTGCTTCCACGCAATCAAGGTCGAGATTGAACGTGTCTGGTTCAATATCCACAAAGACAGGCTTCGCCCCTAACCGAGTTACCGCACTAGCTGTCGCGAAGAAGGTAAAGCTGGGTACGATGACTTCATCACCTTCGCCTACTCCCAGCGCCATTAAACTCAGCAGCAATGCGTCACTTCCTGATGCACAGCCGATGCCATATTTCGCACCGCTAATCTTCGCAACCGTTTCTTCCAGTTGCTTACAATCCTCGCCAAACAGAAAACCTCCAGAGTCGATTACTTTGGCGATGGCGGCAAGTATCTCATCGCGCATCGGTTCATTACCGCGCGGGACGTCCAGTAGTTTTACGGACGTTACTTCTTCACGTGGTGCCTGCGTCATGTGCTGTTCTAGCCTCCATGCTATTTAGCACAGTGTGATTTAATCTCATCACTACTATGATTTCGTTCTCTACCGACTGCGCAATCCGTACGCAAAACGTCGGTACGTGACGAAAAAATAGATTCCACAGATGATTCGGTCAAGGTCAATCAATCACGAACCAACGAGAACGAACTCGAACCCATTTGACGCACATCGTCAGAGACAACGGCAAACGGTTAACTCAACCCATAAAGTCGTACTGCATTGTCATGCAGCAACTTGCGTTGCTCAGCGATGGGACGTTCTGAAATGACCGCTTTAAGCGCTTCTACCCATTCGCGGTAGCTTGCAACAATTCGGCAAACGGGCCAGTCACCACCAAAAATAACACGATCCGAACCAAACTCATCAAGACAATGATTGATCACAGGTGCAAGCGTCTCAGGTCCCCAATTATCTTTGGGAGCACGTACGACGATGCCGGAGATCTTACAGATCACATTGTCACGTTTGGCCAATTCAGCGATGTCTCGCTTCCATTGATCAACCGTGTGCGATGGCTCTTCGGCGGGGTCCTTAAGAAATGCCTTCGGATCACCATTTCCACAATGATCAACGATTAGACGAGTGTTCTTACATTCATCTGCAAGCTTCCAACCATCACTCAGTTCCGTTGGTCGCATACAGAGATCAAAGCTGCGCCCAAGTTCGCCAAGCAAGTGAACCGACTTCACGTATTGTGGCTGAAGACACAATCCCTGCTCGGCACTATCCACATGAAGCACCTGGCGAATACCTTTGATGTACTCACTCTTTGTGATTTTTCGAATATAGCTTTCAAATCCTTCGGAATTTGGGCGACCCGACACCACAGCTGCTGATGTTGGATGCTTACTGCTCTTGGAAAGCTCAATCAGGTGCTCCACTTCCTTCATCTGATTCTTAACATTTACGTCGACTTCCATGTACACGGCCTGAGCGAGATTAAGTCCACGCGTTGCTTTCTTGTAGTCACTGGTCACATAACTTCGTGCAAGCACTTCTGGTGCGCCCCCTAACCAAGGCGGTTGAAACAGATCGAGATCCCATAAGTGTTGATGCGTGTCAATCAGCGGTAGGCTTGCCTGCGGATCCTTGGCAGCCTTCAAAATAGATGGAGTTGCTGCGACAGCAGCCGCCTGTCCGGTTGTCTTGAGAAATCGTCGTCGTGTAATTGTCATGGATCGGACCTTATCAATTGAATTCATGCACGTAGTTACAGTCATTCAGCGTTCTTTCAAATGTCGAACCATCTCACCTGACTGCCGTAAAGACTTTTGTAACCTACTCAATTTCGTATGCAATCAGTGATGTGATAATTCTCGGTGTGAATGACAATTATCGTTCTGTTAGGATAAGTAACAGACGATAACTATTTCATATGTTTACATTTCGGGTCCAGCTAGTAATACCGGATTGGCTACCTCAATGATCAATCGCCGAAATCTTCTGCAACTGGGAACGTCAGCCATGGCAGGAGTTAATCTGCCATCGCTGCTCTTGGCGGAAAACCAAAAACAGCGCACTGCTATTCCCAAAGCAGATAACTGCATCATCATCTTTCTAAACGGTGGTCCCAGTCACTTAGACATGTGGGATATGAAACCTGATGGTCCTGAAGAAAGTCGTGGCCACTTCAAGCCAATTCAGTCATCACTCACCGGTGTTCACGTTAGCGAGCATCTACCCGGACTTTCAAAAGTGATGGATCGCTGCACACTGGTGAGATCGATGCATCATAGCGTGAACAATTCTCATGCCGCGGCGGTGTATGTTTCGATGACCGGTCATGACCGAGGCGAACAAGGTGGCGGATTTAAGCCGACTGACAACCCGGGGCCGGGTGCGGTCGCCGCCAAGCTTCGGCCATCATCAGCCGACACGATTCAACACGCATGCCTACCGTACAAAACACTCGAAGGTGCAAAAGGGCCACCACAACCTGGATTCTGGGGTGGATACCTGGGACAGGCGTTTGATCCGATGTGGATCACTAACGACCCAAACTCAGCAGATTTCGCCATTCCGGAATTCACGCTGGACAAGAGTGTGAATGGAAACCGGATTTCACAACGCTCGGCACTTCTACAGCGGTTTAACAGCAGACTGACAAATCAAAAAAAGAATCAGTTGCTGTCGAGCATGACCAGTTTCCAACAGCAGGCATACGACATCCTGACCTCGACAACCGTGCAAACAGCATTTCGCATACAGGAAGAACCTGAAAAACTTCGGGATGCGTACGGCCGCAATATTTATGGGCAAAGTGTTCTGCTGGCACGACGGATGCTCGAAGCCGGAACGCGCGTTGTTACCGTTTCCTGGGCACCGGATGCAAATGCAACCTGGGATACACATTCCGGAAACTTTGACAAATTGAAAGGGGCATTGCTGCCCCAATTCGATTCTGCCTTCTCAACTCTAATTACAGACCTGGAAGACCGCGGAATGATCGACCGCACGCTCGTCTGTGTGTTGGGCGACTTTGGACGCACGCCAAAAATTAACAACAACAGCGCCGGTCGTGATCACTGGAATTTCTGTTATTCAATTCTGTTGGCTGGCGCAGGCATAAAGAAGGGGCATGTACACGGCTCAAGTGACCGCCGGGGTGCATTCCCAAATGATCTCCCGACGTCCCCGGGTGACATCCTCGCCACCATGTATCGCATTATAGGTATCGATCACGAACTCGAACTTTACGATAGGTTTAACCGTCCTCATCAAGTCGTGAAGAACGGTTCTGTCGTTCACGGCTTGCTGGCGTAAAGAGCATGAATGTAGCTGCAGACGGCAAACTGCAATCTAGAGTGAATCTGCGTACGGTATTAATCGTCGCATCTGCCTTTATTGCCGCCGTAATTCTGATGCTCGCGAATTCTATTCCGACATCTTTTGGAATTATTTTTCCACTGGTTGTAGCGTGCGTCGCCGTGTTACCACTGGTGCGTCGATACAACGACTGGGATTCACACTTCTTTAAGACGTACAGTGCAGCGTTTTCCTATTCCGTTGCAACACTTGCAACTGTCGCAGTCTATACGTACCTGTATCATGCGCATCCGACCATCGGTGGCGTTGATTAATTCTACTACCTTTGTTACGCGCGAGACCAGATACAGGGCGTGCCAACCTCGGACAATATCTATAGCTACTTCCCCGGCGTTTACATGTTTTGGCGGCAAGCTATCTTCTGGTTCGGATTAAATGTAGACGCACTGCGGTGCATCGTTATTCTCGTACTGCTGATCAATGCGGTCCTCGTGGAACTGATCATTTGGCGACAAACCAAGAGCGTTGCGTTGTCGTGGATCGGTGGACTCGTACATCTAATTTTGATGATTCGATTTCAGGGGCTTTCCGGAGTTACCGAACCCGTCGCGATGATCCCATTGTTAATTGCATTGGTCGTCTGGAATGGCGATGTCTTTGTTAATTGGAAAAAGTCTATTGCCGTTGGAATCTGCTTAGGACTTGTGGTGCTTTGCAAACAACAGGCAGGGTTACTTACGCTTGGAGCTCTCGTGTGGCTGCCAGCATGGAATAAACATGACAAACGACAGTTGATTGCGATTCCCATCATTGCCTTGCTAACACCAGTCTTATTAACGCTAACAGAAGGCGCTGGTCTCTCTCCACTTTTCAAAGGTCTTAACACTGCCGCTGGATATGAAAACGAAGGTTCGCTTCTTCGCAATATTCTGATTCAGGCTGTGCGTGACCCGATCGCCGCATTGGCGCTGGCTTCTACCTGTGGAATCGCATTTTGGCTTTCCAAACAAGAGCTTGATGAAGACTCTACAAGACAAGTCCGACTCATTGGATTCCTGATGACTGGTGCCATCGCATCGCTGGTACAGTTCAGTTTTCGCAATTACCACCATTACTTCCAACTAGCACTTCCAGCCGCTTCTATTGGGTTGATCTTGTCCTTGCATATTCTGCATCGTCTCAAGTCACCGTTGCGAAATCTGGCATTCCCATTTGCCATCGCTATTCTTGGCTTTCAATCAACAACACACATTGATACTGATATGCTGCAATGGCCCAACAAATCATACATACAACATTTCAAAGACTGGCATGACCAACCGCCGATTGCTGTGGCGTTGAAGGACCACGAAAAACTTCAACAAGTTATTCAAGCCAAAGAACCGGTAATCTCGCTACCGGCTCGTTACAGCAGCTTCTTCTATTTGACCGGCTTACACTCGGCATCAACTCATGGCTACAGCTTTCGAGAGTTTGATATGAAGAGCGGTAACTGGTTTGATGAAATTGCTAATCGACAAATCTCACCCGAATTTGTGATTCTCTGGCACTTCGAATCACCAATGTCCTCCAGCAAAGACTGGAATGCTCAAAACGGACCGGCCGCTAACAAGATGGACACGTTGTCAAATCGCTATAAGAGATTCAGCAGCCAAAAGGCTTATACAATTTGGCGACGACGCTAAGTTCTTCCAGGTTCATTTCTAGTACGATTCGTATGCTCTGCCGGACCGGATCAAGGTCATTACATCCCTCACAATCGGCACTGTCCGTAGCACTTACGCGTGTCACCGTGTGACATTTGCATTCTCGAAAAACGCAAACTTATTCAGGGTACGTCCCGTATTACGATGAAGTTGGCGTACATATGCGCCATCGCTTTTCCGTGTCAATGCTCAACTGCATTTCACCCGTCGTAACACAACGTTTTGATATGGCTTCTGTCGAAAAAACAATCCTCGTAACCGCTTGCGGATCATCAATTGGACTTGAGGTTCTGCGCTCACTTGACGCTGCGCGAGCCGACAATGCCAATGCTGAGAATGAGAGGATTATTGGTACCGAGGTGTCATGGTGGGGCACTCAAATTGCCAAACAGTACTGCGACGAAGTTATTCGTATTCCACGGGGTGACGAACCTGGATATGTCGATGCGCTCCATAAAACGATTGCAGAGCTTGGAGTGGATCTGGCCTTCATTAACACCGACCCGGAAGTTGAATCGATCGCCCCAGTACGTGATTCATTCACCATCCCCTTAACCTGTCCAACTCAGCCGTCGCTTGCAAGTTGCATTGACAAGCGAGTCCTGCACGAAGAGCTCAATGGAACACCGTTTTGTGCACGCACTGTCACTGTTCGATCTATAGAAGATCTGGAGCACGCGGATCGCAGTTTTGACAAACCTTTTTGGCTACGATGTGCGACCGGACCCCGCGGTAGAGGCAGTATTCCCGTGGAGGAAATAGACGAAGCTCGATTTTGGATTGAATACTGGCGCAAGCGTGACAAATCAGATGACATCTGGCTGGCACACGAATTCCTCCCCGGTCGTAACTTCAACTGGACTAGCATCTGGCACGAAGGTTCGCTGATCGCTTGTTGCACAGGCCAGCGTCTCAAATACTTCTTGTCGCAAGTCGCAGTAAGCGGTATTACCGGTAACGTATCAAATGCTGTTCTCGTGCAGTCCGACTATATAAACGAAACATGTATGGAAGCCATCGAGCGATTGGATGAACGGGCTACAGGGATCTACTCAGTAGACATCAAAGAATCCTTTGAAGACGAACCCATTATCACAGAAGTGAACGGTCGCCAGGCTTTTCGTCCCTACCTATACACAACCGGTGGCGCTAATTTTTCGAGAATCTTCGCTGATTTACATCTCTATGGAACCAAGCCGGCAAATGCATTCTTTGATCAAGACGCCCAAGGCTGGGAAATCGTACGCGGTATGGATCACGAACCACTGTTCAGAAAACACGATATGACACACCGCGAGATTTAAGCTCAAGGCATTCATGAATACAGCATCTCCAAAACTGATTTCCATCGTTGTGCCGTGTTACAACAGTGGGCCATGGCTTACCGAACTGGCCGATCAGGTACACGAAGTGATGACAGCCAATAGCTGGAATTACGAGTTGATCCTTGTAAACGATGCTTCAGGACCGGAAACATGGTCAGTGATTAAGGAGCTTGCTGAATCCCGCAGCCAGATCCGTGGCCTGGATCTGATGTTCAACACCGGACAATACCGGGCAACGCTTTGTGGCCTCGAACAGGCGACCGGCGATATTATTGCGACAATGGATGACGATTTACAGCATCCTCCAAGCCAATTAGCGGTCATCATCAATGCCCTACTGGAAGATGAAGCAGCTGATTGTGTCTTCGGTTCTTTTGACCGTAAACGCCATGGGTTGATTCGCAATATCGGTACCGCATTTATGTCCTGGATATTCCGCATCGCTTACAAGAAACCAAAGCACGTACGTCAGACAATTTTTCGAGCGATGCGTCGATCGCTGATTGATATGATCCTGAAATTCAGCACCGTGAATCCCAATATTAATCCACTGATTTTTCAGTCGAGCTCTCGTGTCGTCAGCGTGCCTGTCGAACATGCAGCACGCGCTGCTGGCAAGAGTGGATATGGACTAATCGCCCTGATTCGCATGATGCTCGATAATTTCCTCAGTGTCTCGACTCTGCCTTTGAAAGCGATGAGCTTCATCGGTTTCCTTTCAGCATTCGGCAGCTTCTGTTTGGGTGTGTTTTATCTCATCCAGAAATTCAACGGTGTGATTAAGACTCCGGGATTCTCAACCCAGGTGCTCCTGATCTGCTTCTTTGGCGGCATGACTTTAATGAGCATTGGTTTGCTGGGTGAATATGTCATCCGAATTATGGATGAAGTACGGGGACGTCCACGCTACGTCATTCGATCAGCAACCGATAGTCGTGAAGACAGCTAGTTGGTAACTCTGCGCGGAGCGATTTAGCTTGAACCATTACGACCCAAGTCGAACCACTGAGCCCAACTACGGATGGCGAGGAATCCGGGTACCACTCGTGATTACCATCACACTGGTGCTGCTCGTGCATCTTCTCGGAGTTGTGTGTTTTGAAGTCATAGATGATATCGGCGCAATTATGATCTTGTCCGGCGCTGATGGATTTCCGTCAAGCGCCGAAGTCCCGTTCATTTCCACCACGTTTAATCACTTAATTTTCAATCTCTACCACTGGTACCCGGAGATCTCCTGGTACGGCTGGTTCTTAGTCACAACAACCGCCGTTGCTTCCACCGTTCTTATTTGTGTTGTCACACAGCTTCCAATCACAAAGCCAACCAAAGGCGCATTGTTGCTATTTACGCTGTTAGTACTCACGCAATGCCTACTCAGTCCGACCTATACAAAGTCAGCGTTGCTCAGTCTTTTTGCTTCTTTTGTCGTACTGCTACAGTCACAAAGTGCACAGACTTCAAAGGTCAGTGGTAAATCGCTTATCGCGATCCTCTACTGGCTGAGTTACTTCTGGCGTTGGAAGGTTACCTTGATCTTCACGGTGTTTGCCTTCCCTGTATTGCTTATTGCTAGCAACCGTCAACTTCAGCGTCTGACAATTTTATTGGCAGTGATTGCCGGACCGATCATACTTGATCAACTTTGGTCTTCTTCTCTTGAAACTGATTCCACTCGTCAATTTATGGAATTCTACGAACTGCGCAGCCGGTTTTTCGACCGACCAGGCGGTGCAGCTTCAGAATCATCATCTATCGCTGCATCCAAGGTTGGATGGCATCCTGACGACTACCAAGTCATCCGAAGCACATTTCTACTACATGATGAAAAACGTGTTTCAACAGAAAGCCTGCGACAGTTTCTTGATGAAAATGCCAAAGTAAAGAGTGATGCCTTTAGCACATCGCTGCAACGCGCTGTCGCCGCGTTGGGTGAAAACAAGGCCATCCTCCTGCTTGCTATCGTGATGGGATTTTTGGTTGCGGCAGAGCGATTGCCCGATTTTATAAAATCATCAACCAGAGCGAAATCTAAGTCGACATGTGTACTACTTGGATTAGCCGGGATTATAGGATTCCTGTTTTACTTTCGTATGGTACCGCGAATCGCCGTGCCGATTGCCATGTACACAGTATTGGTCATAACAGTATTTCCGATCGGCCAACGGCAAAGCACCAAAGGTTCCGCTGTTCAGCAGTTACTCGCTGCCGCGGCCTGTCTACTCGTTTTGTTTATCGGTGTTCGGTGGATCACTGAAATCAATCAAGCCAACAATACTCGTCGTGAGCATTCTGACATCATGCATGATGAGTTTAACAGTGTGAGTTCAGCTTCCGTACTTATACGGCTAACACCTCAATCCACTCCCGGGTTTGACGGTGCCAGCCCGCTTGTGGGACTACCTCAAACAAAGGCAAAACTTGTACCGGCAGGATGGCAAATCAGATCTACCCGGTATCAGGATATACTCTCACAATTAGGGTTCGATTCCGGACGTGAAATGTTGAGTAAATGGAATGACAAGTCTCAACTTTTCTTTATTACCGGTTCTAAAGATCACCGGTTAACCGTTGCCGATGCGTGGCTCGCATACCTAATTCGCCACGATCTAGTGGCCTCTGACGTGATCATCACAACGATGGCAGAATCAGAAATCGGCGGTGGCTGGGCACTATTTAGATTTTGCACACCACTGGCTATTCGACATCCATTACCAAGCGGGTGAATTCACTGACCACAAGCATCTGCTGCTCTGCCGTCATATCAGGGTAGATCGGTAGCCGAATCAACCGACCGCTGATGTCTTCTGTCACAGGCAATGCGTCATTGGACGTTCGATATTTTCTGCCCGCCTGAGAAAGATGCAACGGCACGTAATGAAACACCGCATGAATCCCGCATTCCTGAAGCTTCTCTAATGTGCGATCGCGAACATCGTTATTTCTAACCAGCACATGGAACAAGTGATAATTGCTATCACAATTATCAGGAATCACGGGCAATTCGATCAGGTTGTCATCGGCGAACGTTTGGAAGGCACCGCGATAACGATCAAATATCTCTTTGCGTTTGGCTGTAATCTCGTCGGCTGCCTGTAACTGTGCATACAGGAAAGCTGAGGTTAACTCACTCGGCAAAAGGGATGAACCAATATCCACCCAGCTGTACTTGTCCACTTGACCATTTAGAAATTGACGCCGATTCGTCCCCTTCTCCCGTAGAATCTCAGCACGATCCAATAGAGTTGGATCATTAATACAAAGGGCACCTCCTTCACCGCAGCTGAAATTTTTGGTTTGGTGGAAGCTGTATGTGCCGAGGTCTCCAATAGAGCCCAGCGCCTTCCCGTCGTAATATGCATGGACTCCTTGAGCGGCATCCTCAATGATCCGCAATCCATGATTTTGAGCCAACGACTTGAACGCTGACATGTCACACCCCACACCTGCATAGTGCACCGGAACAACAGCCTTGGTATTTGGAGTTATTGCCTGCTCGACGAGTTGCGGATCCAGATTCAGCGTGTCTGGACATATGTCGACAAATACCGGTTTACCGCCGGCTCGCACGACTGCACTGGCTGTTGTTACGAATGTGAATGACGGAACAATGACTTCATCACCTTCGGACAGATCCAAAAGCATAAACGACAATTCGAGTGCCGCAGTACATGAAGGAGTCAGTAGCACATGATGGATTCCGTATCGACTCTTAAGGAGCTCGGCACATCGCTGTGAAAACTCACCATCTCCGGAGAGATCACCCTGCCCGATCGCCTCGGAAATGTACTCCAGTTCTTTTCCGGATTGAAATGGTCGATTGAATGGAACCTGAAAAGCCATTTTTAGCTGTTGTATCGCCTAAGTAGATTCTAAACGTGCTCAGTGCTAGACTAACCGCATCAGTTGATTCCGTGTTGATCGCTGAGATACGGTTCCGTTGTCCTCTGCTCGTTCATACTGATTGTTAGAAACAGCTATGCCAAGACGAATTCAACTCGTTTTTCTAATCGCTCTTTGCTTCAATGCTCCACTTGTCGTCGCACAGGATGCACCGACGAGTATCCGTATCGCCACTTGGAACCTCGAGTGGTTCTATGATCATGACACATCCGACAACAAAACAGATTTATCCAAGAAGCTCTCGGCTCCAAGCGAAGCAGAGTGGAACTGGCGACTTAAGGTTACTGCTCAAGCGATTGCAAAGCTGAATCCGACAATTCTCGCACTTCAGGAAATCGAAAACGAGAAAGTCCTCAACGACTTGCGTAAAGAGCTACGCACTAAACATGACTTGGAATTTCAAGTTGCATTCATTCAGGGACGAGATACCTATACCGAACAGGATGTTGGTTACTTATACCGCGGAGAATTGGTCGACCTGTCGCGCAAATCGCAGACCAAGGAGATGTACGACAGCAAGAAGTATTACAACCTGTCGAAACATGCGTTCGCTACCTTTAAGTGGCAAAAGGGGGACACATCTACATCCGTTACGCTGTTAAATGTTCACCTACGTGCTTCTGAACGCGGGGCTGATGCTCGATCAAGGCAATGTCAGCTCATTCAGCATTGGATTCGCCCAATGCTAAATGAAGGTCAAAACGTCATTGTCCTTGGAGACATCAATACTGCTGTCCCGTGTGATAAGACATCACCTGGCTCAGATGCTGGCGTGATTGGTAATGTGGCAAGCTCATTAGGCCAGTTAGTGCTATTTGATCTGCACGGCGAGATCCCTGCAGAGGACAGACCAACACACCTTACTGGAAACCAATTTGATCGCATTTTCATAAGCACATCTTTGATGTTCGATATGCGCCAGCAGTTTGATCCATCATTTAAGTCCGTCGAAAACCGCAAGGATTTATGTGTCAGGAACGATCCGGACAAAGACCACTACAATGTGTATTTTGAAATACCTCAAAGCGAACGCGATATCAGTGATCATTATCCTGTCGTCGTAACATTTGATCTCAAATAAGCTCTCAACATCATGAACACTGAACAAGAAGTACCCCATATTCGTCTGGATCACTTCATTAAGCTTGCAAACGCGGTTGAAACAGGCGGTCAGGCAAAGCTGATGATTCAATCCGGCCATGTTCTGGTCAATGGTGAAGTCGAGACTCGTCGTCGCCGCAAGCTAGTTGAAGGGGATATCGTCGAATTTGACGGTGAAGAACTGGAGGTTGCCGTTGAGTAGGTGTCTTTAGACACTACAACAATAGGTGACTTTGCTGTAAGCTGAGCGAATAATGGAACTAGTTGTTTCTCTTTACAGAAGCGACTGTTTTTCCCACCAAGTTGAATCATTGGCCATTCAATTCATGGTCCCAAGGCGAGAATTCCGATGAGACTCTCTTTCTTTGCAATACTGCTGGCACTACTTTCGTTTACATCATTTGCAAACTCACAAGAGGCTGCCAAAACCGCTGAACAAGCTAAGACGGATCAAGCTAAGACGGATCAAGCTAAGACGGATCAAGCTACTCAACCGTCGGATAGTGAGAAAGAAAAGGAGTCTGCCGAAGACCCGGAAAACACCTCCGGACCCATTGCAGGTCACTCATACCACGGAGAGGCATTCAACGAAGGTCCGCGGCAACAGGCATACCTAATGGAAGGCATGCCAAACATTGAATTCCCGATTACATCTGAGTCGGAAGAAGCTAAGAAATTCTTCGTTCAGGGAGTCGGTCAACTTCATGGCTTCTGGTATCTGGAAGCTGAACGCTCATTCCGTCAGGCACTTACTCTGGATCCCAAATGCGCAATGGCTTATTGGGGCATGGGCATGGCCAATCGAAACAACACGAAGCGTTCAAAAGTGTTTATGGATGAAGCCAAGAAACTCTATGAAAACGTAACTGACCGGGAAAAGCGTTTCATTGACATGTTGCATGCATACGTCCATGCGGATCCTAACAAGAAGAAGGAACGGGCAGAGGCATATGTGAAAGCACTTGAGGCACTCCTGTTTGAGTACCCGGATGACATCGAAGCTCGGGCAATACTCGCACTTCACTTGTGGGGAAGCCGCTCAAGTGGTATTCCAATTCCCAGTCACCTTGCGGTAGACGCACTGTTGCAACAAGTGTTCGCCAAGAACCCGATGCATCCCTGCCACCATTATCGAATTCACTTGTGGGATTATGAAAAGCCGGAAACCGCAGTTTCCAGCGCAGCCAGGTGTGGACAGACCTCTCCCGGGATTGCACATATGTGGCATATGCCAGGACACATCTTCTCTCGTTTAAAACGATACGAAGATGCGGTCTTTCAGCAAGAAGCTTCGGCACGCGTGGATCACGCTCACATGATCCGTGATCAGGTTTTACCGGATCAAATTCACAATTTCGCACACAACAATGAATGGCTTTGCCGAAACCTAATGAACATCGGACGTGTTCAGGATGCGATTAATCTCTCAAAGAACAGCATCTCCTTGCCACGTCATCCGAAGTACAACACCATGAGCCGTCGTGGCAGCAGTTACTACGGTCGTCAACGTCTCTTTACGACCCTGCTAATGTACGAACGCTGGGAAGACATGATTGAGCTTTGTAATTCTCAGTACCTGGATGCAACCGGCGATGAATCAGAGCAAATCAAGCGACTGCGCCATTTAGCCATCGCCCAGATTCAAGTTGGGAACAACGAGGCCATTGCACCTATCCTTGAAGACCTGCAAACCCGACTGGAAACACAAAAATCTGAGCAGTCGAAGGCCGAGCAGGAAGCGGAAACTAAAGAAAAAGAGAAGCAAGCGAAAGAAAAGAAGGACGATAAGAAAGCACTGGATAAAGCTAAATCTGATGCACGTCGCAAATTCGATTCTAAAATCCGCTCAATTGAACAGGCTGTCAGTGCCATCAACGGCTATAAGTTGCTCAACGAAGACAAGCTGACTGAGGCTCATGAACAATTCAAAAAAGCTGGGGCCATCGACAAAATCTTTATGGCTCGCTTGCAGTGGAAAACCGGAGATGCGGAAGGTGCTATCAAAACCGCAGATGGTCATGTGAATTCTCATCAAAACGAAGTGCAGCCTCTGGCTCTCTATGTGCAGCTACTTTGGGATATGGACAAGAAAGAAGACGCTAAGAAACGTATGCGAGAATTACAGGCGATCTCAAGTTCAGTTGACTTGCAGTCGCCTGTTTTTGAACGCGTAACGGCACTTGCAGAAGAACTCGGTTGTGAAGCTGACTGGCGCACTGAGCGCGTCGTACCGGATGACATTGGTGAGCGACCTGAACTGGACACACTCGGGCCATTTCGTTGGTCACCACCGTCAGCTGAAAACTGGGTCCTGCGGGATCATCGAAACAAAAAAGGGAATTTCGAGAAAATCAGCGACGGTAAACCAACCGTTGTGATTTTTTATCTTGGCCATGGCTGTCTGCTATGCACTGAACAATTGCAGAAATTTGCACCCATGGTTGAGAAATTTGAAGCATCGGGTATCAACGTCGTCGCTGTCAGTACCGATAGTCTCGATGACCTTAAGGCATCGGTTCAGGCATATGCCGACGAAGGCAAATCGATGCCGATGCCGTTATATAGTGATGAAAGCCTGGATGTTTTCAAGCAATACCGTGCCTATGACGGATTCGAAGACCAACCGTTACACGGAACATTCCTTGTCGATACCGATGGATTGATTCGCTGGCAGGACGTCAGCTATGAGCCGTTTATGGACGTCGAATTCCTACTCTCTGAAAGCAAACGGCTTCTTGGTCTTAAATAGCCCCCTATCGATTACTTTTCCATTTTAACATTGGGGAATTCCGCGGAAACAAACGCGGAAACTTTATTTTTGCGGTTGTTTTATTGTGTTTTAGCGCAGTATTTGATTTGCAATCTGAGGTAGAATCGACCGTATACAAAGACTACTACCACGGTCTGTTTAATCGTTGAGCTCATCTTTATTCAGCGAAAACCAGACCAACGGACGGGATATATCAACTCAATGGACCAACAGCAGTTGCTCAGTCTCTACCGGTCTATGCTCACTGCACGTGAGATCGACAAGGTCGAAAAAGAGCTGACTAACAGAGGTGATGCATTTTTTCACCTCTCCGGCGCGGGGCACGAAGCCACCGCAGCGCTGGCTAGCCATCTCACAGCGGATGACTGGTTGCATTGCCATTATCGTGACCGAGCACTACTCGTTGCTCGCGGTATAAATGTTCGCACGTTTTTTGACACGCTACTGTGCACAGATAACTCGCCCGGTAGAGGGCGCCGAATGAGCGCCTTCATGAATGACCCGTCGCTCAATATCCTGAGTATGGTGGCGCCAACTGGAAACAATGCGTTACAGGCTGTCGGAGTTGCAGCTGCAGTCCGAAACAATCCAAACAAACCAATCGTCTACTGTGGAATTGGCGACGGTACTACACAGCAGGGTGAAGTGCTTGAGGCAATCGGCGAAGCCGTTAGAAATGAATTGCCTGTTTTGTTCGTCATACAGGACAACAAATGGGCGATCTCAACCACAACCGATGGCAAGA
>Ga0114933_10000348_pt1 | contig 56480 bp, 54 predicted proteins | sample 4SBtaG_FD_89691 | JGI IMG/M metagenome (GOLD analysis project Ga0114933, IMG submission 89691) | Deep subsurface microbial communities from Kolumbo volcano to uncover new lineages of life (NeLLi) - 4SBTROV12_W25 metaG | ecosystem: Environmental > Aquatic > Marine > Volcanic | place: Kolumbo...
ATACAAAAAAAAGAAGGTAGTTCCTTGCTCAATTCTGAGACATGCAATGGATAAAGGCGAAGTCGTTTCGTTTGATAAGGATCACCATGACTGCACGACAGGAGTTTATACAGCAGGTGTTCATGAAGGGACAGAAGAGATTAGGAATGGCCAATACCTAGCTGTCAATATTCCAGTTTACACCGATGAAGCTGCCCAGAAGATAAAATCAGGGGATTACGTTCTTCCTCAAAATACTGTCGTTGGCATTGGCGCTGCTCCACTATTGGATGTACCAGAGAATGTCAAAATTGACTGGATTGCTGTTGTTTGCAATCCTCATTGGGCCAATTTTATTGGCGGCGCAAGAACCGTTATAGATGGCACACCTCCAAGGGGAGCTTGTGGATCATCCTTTTGTAGTGATCTCTTTGCGACACCATGGCACGATGACAATGTTGTCATAACACCTGGTGATTTAGGTGGGAGAATGAATAACCGATTAAAACCAGAGGAGATGTTTGTTGTGATTCCAAGCAAATATCTAGAAAGTTTACTCACCATAATGACTTCAATACCAGATGCTCGAGCCGTATTAGAAGCAACCAAACCAGAAGATTCAGATTATTGGAAAAAAAGAGACCGCGCAAAACGAGCCAAAGAAAAGATAGATCAACCGATAGAAGAAGACTCTTTTGACTCAAAGGTCAGCATGCAATGGAGTGCAGAGGCAAAAGCCATGATTGCAAAAGCTCCCTCAGGAATCATTGAAATGGCAATCAACAATGTCGAGGATTTTGCAAGAGATAGTGGGATTGATGCGATTGATAAAGATGTTGTTACTGATCAGATGAAAAGCGTAGGGATGGACCCAAATATGCTTTCATAAAAATCTTAGAAGTTATTTAAAATTGTAAAAAAGTCACCCTCTAGTTCCCCGACTGTATTTGCTGGACTCATTGTTGCAAATAGCGAGCCATCTTTATCGAATACAAAGATCGATGCGGTGTGATTAAAATCATAACCTTGATCTTTATTGATTCTTTGATAGAAGACGCTCAGACTCGAGGTGAAAGATTGTATATTTTCATATGTTCCTGTAACGCCAAGCATGGTCTCGTCAAAATAACCAATATATTCATCCAACCTTTCAGTAGAATCTCGATCTGGATCGAGGGTTACGAGAACAGTATTAAAGCTGGTTGATGGAAGATCTTCCTTAATTCCATTTTTGATTTCAGCTAGTTTATATATAGTCGTTGGGCAAACATCAGGACAGTTTGTATAACCAAAGAAGAGAACCGTCCAACTTCCTACAAGGCTTTTTTTATTAAAGACTTCATTGTTTTGATCAATCAGTTCAAAATTATCTATTTCCATTGGCCTCGTAAGGATTTTGCCAGTGACTAGAGATGGTTTTTTTTCTAATAATGATGGCAATGATTGAAAATAAGTAAAGAGCCCAGTGATACCAAAGAGAATAAGCACTATAAAAATGATGTTTCTTCTATTCATAGCCATCCCTTAAAACCATTGCATCGCTTCTGAGAATCTTAATTCTATCTAAAGTTTTATAGTAAATGATCAGCTCGACTAGATTTCCTTCTTTGATTTCTTTTTTAGGGCTCATCATCATTAAATGATAGCCGCCTGGGTCTAATTTTACTTCAGAGTTCTCAGGAATTCTGAGGCTATCTATTTTCCTCATTGAGGATATTCCGTCTTCAATAAATGATGAATGTATTTCGATTTGATCAAAAGCATTTGATTTCATCTTTTTTATCGTGATTTCATTGGGGGAAACATTTTTGAATTTCAAATAACCCGAGAATATTTTTGAATTTGGAGGTGCTGACCTAATCCATGAATCATTCACATCGAGTTCTGCAAAGATCTCTTGCCCAAAAGCAATTGATAAGAAGGCGATTAAAATAAGAGGCTTTATACTCTTGGTCCGCAAATGACTGCTACTGGATTATATTCAGGAAAGAAAAGCATAGATAGAAATGCCCAAGCATTGAATAAGACCAAGATTAAAAATGGAATGGAAGCCAATCCACCAAAAATATATATGTATTTCTTATCTGCTTTCATTTAGTCGCCATTTTACATTTGTACATTCGCATATCAAGCAAATCTGGATGGCCTGAAATTATCAAGAATAGGAATACTTTTATTTTCTAAAAGCTCTTCAGAAACCAATTTTGAAACAATTGCAGCCAAACTGATTCCGCTGTGCATCATGGACACATAAATGCCATCGACTTTCTTAATTCTCCCAATGATAGGGATTCTGTCTTTTGGCAGAGGCCTCCAACCTATTGAGACTTCTTCAATCTCAATACTTTCGAGACCATTAGTGAAGTTTTTTGCTGTAGCCATGATTCTTTCGGTATGCAATTCTTCAAATTCCTTGGATGGGAATTTATTTGGTCGCTTCTTCAGGCGATCAAAGTGATTGAGAGGAGCACCATCTTGCTCACCAAGTATGATTGCGCCATTTTTTTGTTGATGGATATGCACACCCGGGCCAACAATTATCTTATTGAAAAGACTCTCGACCGGTTTAGATCTCAAAATGATTCCAGGAGTTGGAGTGGATAGAGTATTGAGACCCAGATTTTTATCTGTCTCAATTCCGCAGGCAAAGATTGCATAATCAGTTTCAATTACTCCTTGATTTGTATCAATGGATTTAAGTTTCCCATTTTGTTGATTCAGTTTTAAAAACTCACATGGAAAAATACTTTCTCCTCCAAGTCTTTCGAATTCTCCTTGAATCAGCTGAATTGCATGAATTGTGTCTATTGCACCGTCAGATAAAGAATGAACAATCTGTTTTCGATCTCCAAAGTTTGTATTGGGCTCCATTCGCTGGGCTTGAGAGAATGAGATAATCTCAACAGGAGTATATGTGGGATATTCTCTTATCGCATTGATCTCAGAAAATAATTCTTCTTGTTGACTATCATTTTCAAACCATTCGAGTGATCCATTCCATCTGATATCAAAGTTAAATTCTGTTTCCAGAGATTTGTAGGCATCAATGCCCAGTTGCGATAAAAGATTATATTCATATGGTTTCTTTGGGTACGTTGCATTGATCCATGAGAAAGAGTGTCCGCTCGCGCCAGAAGCTGGAAATTCTTTGTCTATGATTTTTACATCTGCACCCTTTTTTACCAGTTCGTATGCAATCATTGTTCCTATGATTCCAGCACCTATGACCACTATCTTTGGACTTTTTAGTATTTCACCAAAGCTCCTACTGGATGGCAAAGTCAGTAAGCCCATTAATTTTGTGAATGTTCTTCTATCCATTTGCAGAGAGCTCAATAGCAAGATACAAAAAAACAATTCCACTCGATGCACATAAGGTCGTCAGACCATGATAGAACTGATTTTCAGTTTGTATAAGTTTATTGAAAAATATGACAGTTAGCGCAATAGAGAAAAATTGGAGAAAAATTACCACTTGTTCAAAAAGAAAATATGCACTAATTGTGTTTGCGAAACCTATGATTGTGAGTGGCAAGAAGGGAAGTATCTTTTTGTAATAAATGAATGGCATGATCAAGATAAGAAACAAACATAAGTATTTAACCAGAGATATATTTCCTATAAGACCATAGAGGATAATGCATTGGCCCACCAAGATAGAAAAAGAAAAAAGACCATCAAGTAAGCTATGCCCATTGCCACTTGCTGAATCATCAGTGACATACCATTCATCGAGATGATTTTGGCATATCTCAAAAAGGCTTCCTGCCATCAAAAAGAAAACAGCATAAAAGAAAAAATGTTTCTGAAAAATTCGCTCATCTAGAAACGATTCGTTTTGAGCGATCATGGGTATGAGAATCAGTGGAATCAATAAAGCATAGATGTGAATGGGCAAGATCCAAGCACTCATTTTTGCATCTATTTTCATTACAACCAATCATACACTCTATTTGAGAGCTTTGGATTGATTGCTATATATTTTACCAATATGTTTTTCACCCCTCTCTTTTGCAAGGTTTATTTGTTTTTGTCTTTCAGCAAATCGCTTCTTTTTTTCTTCACTGTGAGTTCCAAAACAATTTGGACAACTAATGCCTTCAACATACTGATCAGATTCAATGTCATCCTCACTGATTGGCATTCTGCAGGCATGGCAAAGCGAGAAATCGCCTTCTAACAAACCATGCTTGATTGAAACTCGATCATCAAAAACAAAACATTCACCATCCCAGAGAGTCTCAGATTCACTGATTTCTTCTAGGTATTTTATAATACCGCCATCCAGCTGATAAACTTCTTCGTATCCATTTTTAATCATAAGCGAACTTGCTTTTTCACAACGAATACCTCCGGTACAAAACATGGCAACTTTTTTCTTATTCGTCATTAATTCCCCGAGGTTTTCTTCAATCCATTTTGGAAATTCTCTAAACGAATTAGTCATGGGGTTAATGGCATTTTTAAAAGTACCAATGGAGTATTCATACTGATTTCTAGTGTCGATAACGAGTGTATTAGGATCATTGATCAATTCGTTCCACTCTTTGTTTTTAATATGTCGACCAGTGATTTGGGAAGGGTTGATGTCTCTTAAACCCATTGTCACGATTTCTTTTTTTATTTTTACCTTCATCCTCCCGAAGGTTTCTCCTGATGCATATGAGTATTTTGGTTCTAGATCTTTAAGATGAGGATCAGTTTTTAGAAATTCTATGACTTCACCGATGTTTTTCTCTTTGCCCGATATGGTCCCATTAATGCCTTCATTAGCAAGAATGATGGTGCCTAGAATTTCCCTTTCTTTGCAAAAGCTTTCTAGTCTTTTCTTTCTTTTTGAAATTCCGCCCCAGTTGACGAATTTATAAAATGAGATGACTGTATGTTTTTCTGTCACCTTACTGTCAATAAGAGCGATGCAAAATGATTTCTGCCAAGGTTGTCAGAGCAGTTTTATATTTGCTGTTATCGAGTGATTGGATTGAGTGCAATGCAAATTCTGTCTTCTCTTTAGCATCATTGACTGAAGAAGCAATTGACCCCGTGGATTGAATGCACCCAATTATTTTGTCTGCATTTTTTGAATCTTTATTTAATATGGCTTGACTGATCATCTCCTGCATATCTGGCATTGCTCGCTCAAGAGTATAAATCATAGGTAGAGTTACCTTTCCTTCAGCCAGGTCGTCACCCACATCTTTACCCATGATTTCAAATGAGGAGCTGTAATCCAATACATCATCTAAAATTTGATATGCCATACCCAATTCTTTTCCAAATAGTTGCAGTGTATTGAGCACTGTTTGAGACTGATTACTCAAAAGTCCACCTACAACCATGGCCGCTTCAAAGAGCTTTCCTGTTTTACGATAGATAACCTCAAGATATTGCTCTTTATTGATTTTTGGATTTCCACTATTGATGAGTTGTAATACTTCGCCTTCAGCAATGGTATTTGTTGCATCTGACATAACTTCCATAATTCCCATGTGATTGATTTGCACCATAATTTGGAAGGCCCTCGAGTACAAGAAGTCACCAACCAAGATAGTTGATTCATTCCCGAAACTTTGATGCGCTGTTTTGATGCCTCTCCTTGAATCGGAATTATCAACCACATCATCATGGAGCAGGGTAGCGGTGTGAATAAACTCGATCATTGCTGCTGCTTTTACAATTCGATCTAAATCCGATGCCCCACAAGCTCTTGCTGATAGCAGAACTATAAGCGGTCTGATTCTTTTCCCACCGCTATTAACAATGTATTGAGAGATATTGTTTATCAGCTCTATGTCGCTCGACAGCTGTTTTTCTATTTCTTGATCAAGTAATGACCATTCTTTGGAAACAATTGATCTTATTTCTTCCAAAGACGCTTTCTGTTCTCTAATTTTTTCTATGCTTTTCATTATCTCCATCATTATCATTTTTGATGAAAGCTTGGACAATATATCAGACCATTAAAATTATTGAATAAAAAAGCTTTAATCTATAGAATTGCCATCACTTTAGGTTGGATTTACTGGAAAAAAATGTACGCAATAATTAAATCAGGTGGCAAACAGTATCGAGTGAAAAAAGGCGAGAAGCTTAAGTTAGAAAAACTAGATACTGAAATTGGCAAAAAAATAGTCTTTGATGAAGTCCTATCAGTAGGAGAGGGTGCCGATCTCAAAATCGGAACTCCATATCTGAAAGATGCAAAGGTTGAAGCAAAAGTCATCGATGAAGGAAAATCTAAGAAAATTGAAGTAATTAAATTCAAAAGAAGAAAGAATTACAAAAGAAACTTCGGGCATCGCCAACAATATTCACTGGTTGAAATAACAAACATCAGTGTTAAAAAGGCACCAGCCAAAAAGGTACCAGCCAAAAAGGCAGCAGCCAAGAAGGAAGAGAAATAATAAAAATTTAGAGGACTTAACATGGCGCATAAGAAAGCAGGCGGAAGTTCCAGGAATGGAAGAGATTCAGAGTCCAAGAGGCTTGGGCTAAAGAAGTATGGTGGCCAGTCAGTTCGGGCCGGCAATATCATTGTTAGGCAGAGAGGGACTAAGTTTCATCCAGGTAAAAATGTTGGCATCGGTAAAGATCATACATTGTTTGCAAAAATCGATGGTGAGCTTAAATTTGAGAAAAAAGGTTCAACCTTAAAACAATACGCAACAGTCATACCTTTTTCAGACTAGCACTTCGATCCACTTAACTTAATTCTCCATTCATCAAAGTGTGGAGCATTTTTGCTACAGTAAAAAAATGAAATTTATAGACGAAGCAATTATTAACGTCAGGGCGGGAAATGGCGGCAATGGGATGGCAAGCTTCAGAAGAGAGAAGTATATCCCAAAAGGCGGACCCGATGGTGGCGACGGAGGTTCTGGTGGGAGTGTTTATTTGGTCGCAACTACCGGTATCAATACTTTGATTGATTTCAGTGTGAAAAATCAATTTCAGGCAACTTCTGGACAGGGAGGTCAATCGAGAAAACGAAGTGGCTTAAGCGGTAAAGATCTCTACATCAAGATCCCTTGCGGAACAAAAATTACCAATCTTGAGACTGGTGAGCTGATGGGCGATCTAGTTAATGATGGAGAGACTTGCTTGGTTGCAAAAGGAGGCAATGGGGGTAAGGGAAATACAAGATTTAAATCAAGTATAAATCAGGCACCAAGAAAGACGACACCGGGAACGATTGGTGAACAAAGAAAAATTGTCTTGGAGCTCAATCTCTTAGCAGATGTTGGATTACTGGGTTACCCAAATGCTGGAAAGTCAACCTTGATTAGGTCTGTCTCATCAGCAAAGCCTAAAGTTGCTGACTACCCCTTTACCACACTTAATCCAAACCTTGGTGTGGTGAGATTAAATTTTGACGAAAGCTTTGTGATTGCTGATGTCCCAGGAATTATTGAAGGCGCATCAGAAGGTACCGGACTAGGCATTGCATTTTTGAAACATTTATCAAGGACGAGGCTTTTGCTACACCTTGTTGATTTAGGGCAAGATATCACAGGATTAGAAACAGCAATTGAAATCAGAAAATTGGAGCTAGAATTAGAAAAATTTAGCGATGAGCTTTCAAAAAAAGAAAGATGGATGGTATTTAATAAAACCGATTTGATCAGTGATGTTGATACAAAATCAAAGATGATTATTGATGAGTTGGAATGGACAGGGCCCATATACCATGTCAGTGCTGCCACAGGAGATAATATAGATTCTCTCGTTAGAGATGTAATGTATCGACTTCAAGAACTTAAAGAGGGAGAGTCTTAAGAGATTTAAGCAATCGACTTAATTTTTTTAACAAGCTTACTCTTCTGATTAGCTGCTTTATTGGGATGGATAACACCTTTTCTCGCCAATGAATCAATCAATGGTTGAGCTTTTCTGTATTCAGTAGACGCTTCATCAGAGTTTTCTTCACTCACAGCTTTTAGAACTCTTTTTACAGAAGTTCTCATTCTGTTTTTGAGCGCAATATTATTCTCTCTGTTCGTTTTATTCTGTCTAGCTCTTTTCTTTGCTGATGGTGTATTAGCCATATTTATTACCTAGCATTAGCCTTAATGTTAAAAAGGGGTGTATTCTTTTATATTTGTAGGGTCATTGTCAATAAATATTATTAGGGAATCGTTACTTATCAAGAATAGATATCTTGTTATCATTCATTTAAGTGAAAATAATGTCAAAATCATTCGCAAAAGATAATCTACTAAAATCAACAACTATTGTTGGTTTTATGACATTCTTATCCAGAATTTCTGGGCTAATAAGAGACATAATCTATGCTAGGTTATTTGGAGCGCTTCCCCTCATGGATGCTTTCTTGGTTGCGTTTAGAGTCCCAAATTCCTTCAGGCGATTTTTTGCTGAAGGTTCATTTTCTAGAGCATTCATTCCTGTCCTCTCAGATTTCGAGGAAAATGAGGATGAGGAAGGAATCAGAGAGTTGGTTGACAGAACTGCCGGAACATTGGGTCTTATCTTATTTATGATTACTCTTTTAGGAGTTATTTTTTCCCCTTTGCTAATTCTTTTATTTGCGCCGGGATTTACAGAAACAAATGTGGAGAATGGCCGATATGAACTCTCTGTTGAAATGCTGAGACTGACGTTTCCATATCTTCTTTTCATCTCTCTGACTGCCTTATGCGGTGCAGTATTAAATACCAAGAAACATTTTTGGGCCACTGCATTTAATCCAATCATCTTGAATATCGTTTTAATTGGTTTTGCAGTGGTATTGTCACCTCGATTTGAAAATCCTGGTATTGCTTTGGCTCTTGGAGTTTTTGTAGCAGGGATCCTTCAATTGCTTTTTTTGCTTCCATTTTTGAGAAATTACAATCGCTTGCCACGTCCAAAATGGGGCTGGAATCACTCGGGCGTAAAACGAGTGATAAAGCTAATGATTCCATCACTTATTGGTAGCTCAGCTTCTCAAATTAACCTCTTGGTCAATACATTGATTGCTTCTTTCCTTGCAACTGGGAGTGTCAGTTGGATTTATTATTCCGATCGATTATTGGAATTTCCAGTAGGTGTTTTTGGCGTTGCATTATCTACAGTGGTTTTGCCTTTTTTGTCTAAGGAAAATGCTCTTGATAACCAAAAGCAGTTTAAAGAAACACTGCGCTGGGGATTAAGTCTTGCGTTATTGGTGTCAATTCCATCAGCGGCAGGACTTTTTTTACTATCTGGACCACTTATTTCTACTATTTTCTTGGGAGGGAGTTTTAGTGATTATGATTTGATGATGACAGATATAAGTCTCAGAGGTTATTCAATTGGTATCATAGGCTTGTGTATGGTTTTGGTCTTATCGCCAGCATTCTACGCTAGAGAAGATACAAAAACGCCATTAAGATTTGGCCTAATTACACTATTCGTGAACGTCGTTTTATCAATTCTATTTGTCACTTACTTTATTAATGAAAATTCTGATTACCCACATTTGGGACTTGCGCTTGCTTTTTCAATTGCTTCAATCACGAATGCAGGACTATTGCTTTATAGACTGATTATCGATGGACTTATTGAGATGAATCAAGACGGTCTAATACATATCATTAGGATTGCATTGGCAACGGTTGCAATGATTGCTTTCTTAATGGCATTTAATCCAGAAAATTCATTATGGGCAAACAGCGTTCTTTCAGAAAGGATAAGATCATTATTTTTTCTAATCTCATTCTCTGTGGTTATTTATTTTTCAATTCTTTTTCTTCTTGGGTTCAGGTTTAGAGACTTACGTGTTGAATCCAAAAGCGAGCAACTATAATATGCACATCAAAATGAGCATCTATGAAAGATTATAAAGAAACTTTGAATCTTCTAGGTACGTCTTTTCCAATGAAGGCGAATCTGCCCAATAGGGAGCCTGAAATTCTTAAATTTTGGGATGAAATTGATTTGTATAAGAAAATTAGAAAAAAAGGTGATGGAAAGAAACCATTTCTTCTTCTTGATGGTCCTCCATATGCCAATGGCAAAATCCACATAGGGCATGCTCTCAATAAGGTATTGAAAGATTTTATTATAAAATCAAAGACTTTGTTTGGGTATGATGCGCCCTATCTTCCTGGCTGGGATTGCCATGGCTTGCCCATTGAGCATCAAGTCGAGAAGAAAAAAGGCAAGGTTGGACCAAAACTTACTGCGAGAGAATTCAGAGATCACTGCCGTGAATATGCTTTGAAACAAGTTGAAGAACAAAAAGAGGATTTTATTCGTTTGGGTGTCCCTGGAGAGTGGGAAAATCCTTATTTAACATTGGACAAAAGATACGAGGCAGAGCAGATTCGGGCATTTGCTGAGATATATGCAAACAACCATGTGACGCATGGTCACAAGCCAGTACACTGGTGTCTAGACTGTCAATCTGCTTTGGCAGAGGCAGAAGTGGAGTATATGGATAAAGTTTCTACCTCGGTAGATGTATTATTCAAGGTGATTGACACTTCTGAATTTAGCAAAAGAGCGGAAACAAAAAAGATTGATGATGAGACGGATTTATATATTCCAATTTGGACAACAACGCCATGGACACTTCCCTCAAATGAAGCGGTTGCGATGGGTAAGGATATTTCCTATGGAATTTATAAGCTCATCTTCAATGAACGAGACATTTTTGTGGTTATCGCTAATGATCTCAAAGAAAGCATTAAAAATAGATGGGGAGTTGAAAGTCTCGAAATGCTTGAAGAAATTTCTGCTGAAAACCTCTTGGGCCTTCGGTTACAGCACCCGTTTGATGAAAGAACCGTCCCAGTTCTTTTAGGAGAGCACGTTACGACAGAAAATGGAACTGGCTCAGTGCACACTGCTCCAGCTCATGGCCAAGAAGATTTTCAGTTAGGAATCGAAAATGATCTGGATCTCAATTGTTATGTGAATACTTATGGTGTTTTTATAGAGGCAAAGGAGAGCTTTGCCAAAGAGCATATTTTTAAATCTGAATCAAATATTATCGAAAAACTAAGTGACTTGAGCTTGTTAATCTCGAGCGAAAAATTTGAACATAGTTACCCACATTGCTGGAGACATAAAACACCTGTGATTTATAGGACAACAAAGCAATGGTTCATTAGTATGGAAAATCAAGATTTTAGAAATACTTGTTTAAATTCCATTAAAGATGTTGATTGGAAACCGACTTGGGGAGAGGATCGAATCAACGGAATGATTGAAACTAGGCCAGATTGGTGTATTTCTAGACAAAGGTATTGGGGCGTGCCTATTCCTCTGTTTACGCATAAGGATGATCAAAGAGTTCATCCCGATACCTTAAACTTGCTCAATCAGATTGCTGATAAAGTTGAAGATCATGGAATTGATGCTTGGTTTGATGCAGACACCAAAGAATTTCTAGGCGATGATGCGGATTCTTATGAAAAATCTACTGATACGATGGATGTTTGGATGGACTCTGGTATTGCGCATAAAACTGTCAGCCGTCTTTTTGATCACATCAAAGGCGAGGCTGATTTGTATCTTGAAGGGTCTGATCAGCACCGCGGTTGGTTCCAAAGTTCTCTACTTACCTCTGTGGCGATTAACGCACATGCACCGTATAAAGAAGTACTCACTCATGGGTTTGTAGTCGATGAAAAAGGACACAAAATGTCCAAATCACTCGGAAATACCGTATCTCCTCAATCTGTCATTAATAATATGGGAGCTGATATCTTGAGGCTTTGGGTTGCGTCAACTGATTACTCTAGTGAAATGAAAATTTCAGATCAGATACTGAAACGCAATGCTGATACGTACAGAAGGATAAGGAATACAGCAAGATTTTTATTAAGCAACTTAAGTGATTTTGATCCCAGTAAAAATCAACAACAAGTTGAGGATTTGGTGTTGCTTGATCAATTAGCTATTCAGCGTGTTTCAGTCTTGAATGAACAAATTAAAAATGATTACAACAACTATTCATTCCATAAGATCATCCAGCTTCTACACAACTTTTGTGTCAATGATATGGGTGGTTTCTATTTAGACATTCTTAAGGATCGACTCTATACAATGCCATCAGATTCATCTGGGCGAAGATCTGCACAAACGGCTTTGTATATCATTGCTGAATCTTTGACTCGCTGGATTGCACCAATTCTGTCTTTTACCTCTGAAGAAATCTGGAAACATTTGCCAGACAGAGGAGAGGAATCCGTATTTCTTTCTGATTGGTTGGTTATAGAAAATTCAGAGTCTAATATTGAGTGGGATCAATTGAATCAAATCAATGCCATTGTTCTTAAAGCATTGGAAGTTGCAAGAGATGATGGTGAGATTGGTTCTCCATTAGATGCTCATTTGGAAATTTCTGCAGATCAAAAAACATATGATTTTCTCACACAGTTTTCTGAAGAGCTGAGATTCTTATTTATTACTTCTTCAGTTGATCTTGAGATGGATGACAGCCTTGATTCCAATGAAAAAATGAGGGTAAAGGTGAAAAAATCTAAATCAGAAAAATGTGGAAGATGTTGGCACAGACAAGAAACAGTTGGCGATTCTGATGAGCACCCTGAAATTTGTGCACGGTGCATCAGCAACATCGGTGATTCACCAGAAGAGAGATCTTTTTTCTAAATGAGGCTTATCTTATTTAGGTTATCGTTTGTTTTATCAATTATTGTTCTTGATCAATGGTCTAAAAATTTAGCCATTACCTTGCTTAGAGAGTATGAAAGATCAGATTTTTTAAGCTTCCTTGACTTCATTCTGATTTACAATAAGGGGATTGCGTTCAGTCTTTTTGACTTCCAATCTGGAATGCAAACGCTTCCTCTGATCATCATTACCTTTATTGCAATTGCATTCTTTGTTTTTCTACTGGTTAGAAATGAATGGTCAAAGATAGAGGAGATTGGGATACTTTTAATTATCGGTGGCGCCATTGGAAATTTCATTGATCGGGTCACCCAAGGTTCCGTCACAGATTTTATTCTGGTTTATTACAATGATTTCTATTTTCCAGCATTTAATCTAGCGGACAGCTTTATCACATTTGGAATCATTATCTTATTGATAACAGAGCTATTAAAGAAAAAAGAATAAGATCAATACAATAAGGCATTGAAAATATTGGAAAAATTAAGAATCCACTTTAGAATATTGTTATGGAAGATGTAATAGAGTTAAAAACAAAGGTTCAGGAGAAGCTTAAGCTTTATGGTTTAAGGCCAACAAGAGCTCGAATTAGAATTGGAATGATGTTGTTGGATAAGCCAAAACATCTCTCAGCTGAACAAGTGCATGAAAAGTTAAAACAGAAGGGCTATACCATCTCAAAGGCTACAGTCTATAACACACTGAATGCTTTTACTGAATGCGGAATTGTCAGTGAAGTCACAATAGACCCAAGTCGCACCTATTATGATTCAAGAACTACTTCTCACCATCACTTCTTCAATATTGATACTGGCCAACTAGTAGATATTGCTAGCGATGATATGAGTGTTGAGAATATCCCAAGGCTTCCCGATAATACCCAAATTCAGGATCTTGAAATTGTCATCAAGATCTCAAATAAATAGTTCCAGATAGGAGAAAATAATGGCACGTCATCGCGCACTAGAAATGTTTGGCAGATCAGGTAACCCAGCTTTCAAAAGCAAAGCTTTCACTCATCATTCATCTGATTTCACTACCAATGAGGTCATGACTCTATCGGGAGCTGTTAACAAGACAGGTTTATACCTCTTATTGTGTATATTATCAGCTGCTTGGACTTGGAATATATTCTTTAGTTCTGGTGACCCAAGTTCAGTATCGGGACTGATGATTTTTGGACTTATTGGAGGTTTGGTAGCTGCCATGGTTACTATTTTTAAACCCACCGCGGCAAATATTACAGCACCAATATATGCTCTTCTTCAGGGATTAGCTGTGGGCGGTATTTCTGCAATGTATGAGTCAAGTTTTGACGGCATTGTCATGCAAGCAGTTGCGCTTACATTTGGAACACTTGCCGCATTACTGCTTGCCTATAAGTCTGGTCTAATTAAACCGACAGAGAATTTTCGTTTGATGTTATTTGCAGCAACAGGAGGTATTTTTGTTCTCTATCTTGTGAGTTTTATAATGAGCTTCTTTGGAGGACCGATTGGATTTATTCATTCGAATAGTTTGATGGGAATTGGCTTTAGTCTTGTTGTAGTTGCGATTGCAGCACTAAATCTGGTCCTTGACTTTGACTTCATCGAACAAGCCGCAGAACAAGGAGCGCCAAAATATCTTGAGGCCTACGGAGCATTTTCATTAATGGTGACTTTAATTTGGCTTTATCTTGAGATCCTTCGTTTGCTTGCAAAAATATACTCGAGAGATTAGTGGGTTCTGACCTTTTTTATTCGATCATAATTATCATATCGCTTGGGATTTTCTTTTATTTTGGAAATTTCAGGGCTTCCAATAAACAGACAGAAAGACCAGACCGAATCAACTGGGGCAAGTCAGTCTTTAAAAAGCTTAAGAAGTTTGGAGATAAAGGCGGACGTTTTTGAATAATAAAAAAGAAACCCAAATAATCGCTGTTGCCTCTGGAAAAGGAGGAGTTGGTAAGTCTACTGTAAGTAGTAATTTGGCAATTGCGTTATCAAAGTCAGGATCAAGAGTTGGTTTATTGGATGCTGACATATATGGCCCTAGCATTCCAAGAATTTTCGGAGTATCAGGACAGTCAGTCACATCAAATGATGGCAAGTCATTCGAGCCAATCGAATCAAATGGTATCCAATTGATGTCCATCGGCTTCGTGCAAACAAATAATGATGCCATGATTTGGAGAGGTCCAATGCTCTCCCAAGCAATCAATCAGTTACTCTTTCAGACCAATTGGAATGATCTTGAATATTTGATCATTGACCTACCCCCTGGTACGGGTGATGCTCAGCTTACAATTTCCCAAAAAGCAAATTTAACTGGAACCATATTGGTTACGACCCCTCAGAATATTTCATTGATAGATGTAGAGAAATCTTTAGTAGCTTTTAGGAAACTTGATATAGAGGTTCTTGGGCTGATAGAAAATATGAGCTATTTCACCGACGATTCTGGAAAGGATCATTATATTTTTGGAGAAGGAAATATAGATGATTTTTCTGAAAAGCATGGTATAGACTTGATTTCAAATTTGCCAATTTTACCTGACCTTGCTAAATATTCGGATGATGGCAGATTATTTGATCAATTTGAAAATCTACCAATACTTAGCAAAAAGTATGAGGAAATCATAAGCTATTTGAAATCAAGGATCGATTCATTAGATCGCCCCGACTCATTGGATACAATTCCAGTTGTAACTGAATAAAATTTATAATAACTTCGCTTTTTCTAAGAGAAGAATATTTTCCTTAAGGCTGTCTATTTCATCAAATCGATATGGATTCTTAATCGATTTGCATGGCGTTTCTCTTTTGCAACTTGAGCTTCTAGGGCAGATAATTCTTGCAGGATGGTCTAGGGCATCCTTAATCCAACCAATTTTCAAAATATGACTAATTTGCTGAAGCGCATTCATTACTTCCTCATCCAGTAGAGATTCACCATTGCTTTTCATGCAATTTTCTTCTGTCATTTCAAGAATCACTTTGTGATCCAGACCTTGATCTTTTAGCGCAGGAATTAAATCAAGACCGAGTGAATAGAGTTTTAAATTACCAGCAGAATCCCTAATTCTAATCGAATAGCAAGCATAAAGATGTGAGGTCTGATCTGTTTTGAGCACCGAAATTTGAGATTGTGGATTTTTTACATAGTCTTCATTTAACAATCTAAAAACAGACCAATTTGGACAAGGATCATTTACTGCATTTAAATTACCCCAAGGCAGAGGTATTCCATTTCCTCTGTAAACTGCTGTTAAGAAACCTGGTTGATATGCCTCAAAATAATGCCAATATGGATACTGAGAGACAGCAGTGACTCTCCTCATCAGCAATGCTGGCGATAGATCAAGATTATTTTTTATGGAAATATGGTGCTCGTTCTTAATCAAATAATTCCTAAATGCTTTTCTAGGACAGAGCAATGCACTTGCATAAAAACTGGATTCAAAATCATGCCATGCCAGCAAAACGTCATGTGACTGTACGGCTGAGTCTGAGCTTTGCGATGAAAAACTATTGCTACCAGAGGTAATAGGTGATCTTAAGCCATCTCCACCATGCAGTATTTTGTGGCCGAGATGAGTGGCCATGTCATATTTTAGTCTCTTGGAGTCATCCTTTAGGGCTTCATTGATATAAACTTTATTATTGCTATCAAAGAATGATCTCAATAGCATCTTGTTCTTTCCTTGAGGATGATTTGTATTGATTTTATTTTGGCTAAACCATTTAACCGTTAGCCCATGTTTTTTGTATAAACGTCTAATATCGCTTACTTTCATTGGTAGTATTTGCCCAGATTCTTGATCGGCAATTTTTTCGATATCTGGAAATCGATTCCGATTTTTTTCTTGGTAAGATCGGATCAATAGATGTGCAAATTGTTTCCCTGTGATGCCTGTTTGTTCTAATAATTCTGGAATCGCATCTTGAAGCAGATCCTTTGAATAGAGGAAACCTGGCTCAAGGGGTATATTTTTCTTAGGTTCTTCGTCATCAGACTGGACAGTGACTTCAAGATTCTCATCGAGAAACCAGGATTCTTCTTTTTGAAATACATTTGCAATGATTGATAACACATCTTCCGATGGCAGTCTTTTTCCATTCTCAATCATGCTGATATAGGATACAGACGGTGCTGATTTAGGATCAATTTGACTACACCTCAGCGAGAGATCTTCCAAGGTAAGCCTGTTAGATTTCCTGATGTTTTTAAGCTTCACACCCAGTAGGTGACTATTTCTTATTGGATTGTTCATTGTAAAATTTACATTGTGAAATTTTTACTGTGAAATTTCAATAAAATATTTTTTAAAATTCGCATTAATTCTATTAATTAGATTTCAAATGACATCTCAATTGAAAGTTGTGAAACCTTTATCAGAGGTTGAGAAAAAAATTCTCAATCCTAAGACCGTTGCGCTGATTGAATCCCTTCATGATAATTTTGAAAATCGAAGAAGAAAGTTACTCGAGAATAGAGAAATCTTGCAAAAAGAATTGGACGATGGAAAATTCCCAGACTTCTTAACTCAAACTAAAGATATCAGGGAAAGCAATTATGTAGCTTCACCCATACCGGAAGATCTTCAAGATAGGAGGGTTGAGATCACAGGACCACCTGATCGAAAGATGGTCATTAATGCTTTGAACTCACCTGTTAAGACATTTATGTGTGATTTTGAGGATTCCTGCTCACCTACATGGCGGAATATTATTCAAGGCCATGTAAATGTTCGAGACGCAGTGGAGGAGAGCATTGAATTTATAAGAGAATCGGATGGCAAGGTTTATAGACTTAACGATGAGATTGCAACACTGATCATTAGACCAAGAGGTTGGCATCTTAACGAAAAGCATATAACTGTGAACGATCAACCCATATCAGCATCACTGTTTGATTTTGCTGTCTACCTTTCAAATAATTATGAAACACTTTCAAAAAAAGGAACTGGACCTTACTTTTATCTCCCGAAGCTTGAAAATCATCTTGAGGCGAGACTCTGGAACGATGTTTTCGTTCACGCCCAGGATTTTTTAAATATTGATCATGGCACAATCAAGGCCACGGTTCTGATTGAGACAATTACTGCTGCATTTGAAATGGATGAGATTATCTTTGAACTAAAAGAACATTCGGCAGGGCTTAATTGTGGTCGATGGGATTACATATTCAGTTTTATAAAGAAATTTAGAAATCATCAGAATTTTCTATTACCAAATAGAACCGAGGTAACAATGGAGCGGCATTTCTTAAAAAGTTATGTCGACTTACTTATTCATACTTGCCATAAAAGAAATGTCCATGCGATGGGCGGAATGGCAGCCCAGATTCCAATCAGAGGTGACGAAGAACAAAATCAAATTGCTATGAATAAAGTTGCCTCGGATAAGTTGAGAGAGGCAAATGCTGGTCATGACGGAACATGGATTGCTCATCCTGGATTATCTCAAGTTGCAATGAGTGCCTTTAATCAAGCCATGGGAACATCTGCAAATCAGATTTCCAATAAAAGAAATGAAGTTTCAGTGAATGTACAAGACCTTATCAGGGTTCCAGAGGGCAATATTACTGAGGATGGTTTGAGACAGAACATATCTATTGGAATTCAATACATAGAGGCGTGGCTCTCGGGCAATGGTTGTGTTCCAATTCACAATCTGATGGAGGACGCTGCTACAGCAGAAATATCACGTTCACAAATCTGGCAATGGATTCATCATCGGGCAAAAACCACAGATTCAAATAAGACTATAACGGAAGAGTATTTCATCAAGACTCTTGAGGATGAAATGGATCAATTGAAGTCATCCAGAGGTTCTGAAGGTGACTACCTTCAACCAGCAATTAATTTATTCAAGGAAATGTCTACAGATTCAGAATTCGATGAATTCTTGACATTGCCAGCATATAAACACCTCTAATTTAAGGAGAATAAGATGGGTGACAAAAGAAACTATACCGATGAACATGTTAAGTCTTTACAGGGTTCTGTAAAGATTGAGCATACATTGGCAAAAATGGGTTCAAAACAATTGAGAAATCTTTTTGAAAGCGAGCCTTATGTGAATACTTTTGGTGCGTACAATGGGCAACAAGCTGTCCAGCACGTTAAAGCAGGCCTCAAAGCCATCTATGTTTCAGGTTGGCAAGTTGCAGCATCTGCCAATAGCAATAATGAAGTTTATCCTGATCAAAGTTTATATTCCGTTGACTCCGTTCCCAATGCTGTGAAGGGCATTAATAATGCATTTCGAAGACAGGATCAGATTCAAGTTCAAGAGGGAAGAGAGGGTTTTTATTATGCTCCAATCATCGCAGATGCTGAGGCCGGTTTTGGAGGCGCACTGAATGCCTATGAATTATCACGCAATTTAATTGAGGCTGGGGCAGCTGCTGTTCACTATGAGGATCAGCTATCTGCAGAAAAGAAGTGTGGTCACTTAGGCGGTAAAGTTTTGATCTCAACAAGCCAGGCAATCAGGAACTTGAATGCAGCAAGATTGGCTTCAGATGTAGCAGAAACGGACACCTTGATCATAGCAAGGACCGATGCAGAGGCAGCAAAACTTCTAATGACCGATGTGGATGATAATGACAGAAAATTTATGACGGGGGAAAGAACCTCTGAAGGTTTTTATCAAATCACAGGTGGATTAGAAATGGGATGCGATCGAGGCCAAGCTTTTGCTGAGTATGCCGATTTGGTATGGTGTGAGACTTCTAAGCCTTGCCTCAAGGATGCCAAGAAATTTGCAGATGCAGTCCGTGGAGCTTATCCAGATCAGATGCTAGCATACAACTGTTCACCAAGTTTCAATTGGAAACAGCATATTCCTTCTGAAACTGAATTAGCAGAATTCCAAGAAGAACTGGGAAATATGGGCTTTAAGTTTCAATTCATCACACTCGCTGGATTTCATTCAACAAACTTTGCAGTCTTTGATTTTGCAAGAGAATATAGAAGAGAAGGGATGTTGGCTTACAGTAAACTCCAAGAGAAGGAATTTGATTTTCAGAAACATGGATTCACGACAGTCAAGCATCAGGCAGAAGTTGGTGTTGGTTATTTTGATGCAATCAGTCAGGCAGTTGGAGCAGACAGTGTAGCTGCATTGGCAGATTCTACCGAAAACGAGCAATTTGGGTAAAAAAAAGAGCCCTGAAAAGGGCTCTTTTATTGCATTAAAGATAATGGATGATTCAGTCGTATAAGCCGACTAGAATCGCAAGAACGAGTGCACCCACTGCACCTGCATCACCCAGCATATTGACTGTGTCAGAAAAATTGGCTGCAATTCCACCAACGAATGGGACGTCACCAAATACAACGCCAGCAACTACTCCCAATGCAATCAAGCCAACAACGATTCCTGTAAAATCACCTATCCAAGATTTGATATTATTCATTTGTACTCCCCTAAAAAGTAATATTTAAAATCTTTCCATCTATAGGTATAGCAAAAGTATCGTTTTTTTGTCAAAGATTAGGAGGTACTTTCTTGAGGAATTTGTTTTTTCCAGTAATCAATTGAATCCATGTTATTAAGATCCCAAGGATGAAAATCTTTACTGAAAAATTTCATCCACGGAATAAGAATTCTTCTAAGGATTCCAGGTTTGAGAAACAAGAAACTGATTCCATCAATCCAAGTTCTGATTTTCCATAATTGGCCATCTTTTTTCAACATGATGAACATGGACCTAAAGGTATCTTTCAGGATAAAGAAGGTTGCAAAAATTAAAGCTTTCCTTCTTCCTTCTAGTGTTCCACCAACATGCATGTATACATCGAATGCTACCGCCTTGTGCTCAGATTCTTCTAATGCGTGCCAGTACCAAAGCTTTGCAATGCTTTTGCCCTGATCAGCAAAATGATCTTTATTTTTCATTAAATCGTCCGCCAATATTGCAGTGAGATGCTCTGCTGCAACGGTTGCAGCAAGTCTTTGAAACGGACTGAGTTGGCTGTATCTGTTCCGATGTCTTTCAACTTGAGGTTTGGTCAAAAGCTCTAAGTCATATCCTCTCATTTGGCACAAAGTCTCATTGTATTGCTGATGAACTTTTCTGTGTGCTGCTTCTTGCCCATAAAATGCTTTTATTTCTTTCAGTAGTTTTGGATCAGAAACATCGTTCTCAAAATTTCTAACCGATTCAATAAATGCTTTTTCTCCAATTGGAAACAAAAGTGAGAATCCATTTTCAAACGCTGTCTTAAACGCGCTTCCGTCAAACCAGTCTTCTTTCAGGTCAGAACTGAGATCAAAATGAGGCCTTCTAACTTCGATATCAAGCTCTCTTGGTGTTTTAGTTAAATCACTCATGGATCTATATTACTAGAGCGGCGAGTTAATATTAATGAGATTTGATCAATTGATTCTATTTTTATAAGCTAGTAAGTGTAGATGGGGGTCTCTAATGAGGCCCTTTTTTTGTTTTAGGAGAAAAAAATGAATAAAAGTTTATACGTTAAAACGTTAACGATAATCTGTTTGATGATCTCATTGCCGCTGGTTTCTGGTGGTCATAAAGCAGATGAGCATGGAAGCTCAAATAAAAATGAGACAATCGCATCCGATTGGGTGACCGCCGGTTACACTGGAAAAGAAGTGTCAATCAATATGGTTGAACAAAACATGGCGGATGATGGCGTATCCGTTCAAGGCCGATATGTTGGTTTTGGATTCAATTGGGATCCAAGAGAAAATGAAATGAGAATTGGTCGAGTAACACCCAATAGCCCAGCAGATGGTGTATTGCAAGTAGGCGATTTATTCTTAGAAGTGGAAGGGATAAAAGTTTCGCCTGAGAATTTTGGCAAGCTTCCTTTTAGGGGATTGCCCGGTAAGACAATCAGTGCTGTCATCGACCGGAGCGGAAAGCAGATTGAAATCAGCATAGCAAGAGGCACTGTGAGAGGTGAAATTACAAAAACACAAGTCCTCGAGAACATGAATTCTGGCGATGCAGAGTCATGGCCTGCAAAAAAGTTTAGGATTATTGAAGTTCTGTCAAAGGACAATATTGTCTATGTTTTATCACACGCAACGCAGACAGATGATATGGTCGACCTTGATTTTATGGCCTACACAGTCACACGCTTTATGTTTAATGAGAACGGCAAAGTCGTTGAGGTTGCTAATTTAACCGAAGACCGATTTGTACTTGAGCAAACGGGCTACTCAATCACGCGTTAAAAGGCTGATACCTTGCTGGCATTTTTGCCAGCAAGGTTTGGTTCTTGTTAGAAATCACTTTCGGGCAATGACTCCCATTCATCCCAAGTGATTGTTCTGCCAGGATAAGCTGGACTTTCAAACGGCCAATCCCTTTCGAGCCAAATTTTGACTGCATGGAAAAGTTTATCATCCAAGCCACTTTGTAATTCACTCTGTCTGACCCACATAAAAACTTCAACATCATGATCAGATTTTGTTGTTGGATGGAAATATACACAACCCAAAACTTTTGATTCATCCAATGTCACCATCGTGTAAGCAAAAGAGGTTCTGTTTTGAAACTCTTTTTCGTGCCAACCAAGGTCAATTAAGTTTTGCTTGAGCGTAAGCCCATCTGGCCAACAACTGTCTGGCCAAACCTTGCTGACATGTTCTGCGCTGGAGATAACCGCTTCAAAGTCTTTTTCTACGTCGTCAATTGAGAGCATGCGCAATCTATACTCTTCGGTTTCCATTATTTCTGGAATGATGAATTCAGAAGGTACGAAATTTAGCATTGAACGTGCTCCCATTGATAAATCTGATCAGATCTTCAGAATCTGTTTCCCGATGTTTTGACCTGTGAAGAGGCGATTGAGCGTGTTTGGACAATTTTCAATTCCTTCTTGAATGTCTTCTCGATGTTTAATTTTTCCGTCCATCAACCACTTTGAAAGCTCTTGTCTTGCTTCGTCTGCTTTGTCTAAATAATCAAGCACTAAAAACCCCTCCATCCTTGCACGATTAACAATCAAGCTGCTCAGATTTCTCGGGCCAACTGGCATATCGGTAGATGCATAGTTCGAGATCGCACCGCAGATTACAATCCGAGCATTGAGATTAATTTTGAATAAAACGGCTTCCAACAAAGGGCCGCCTACATTGTCAAAATAGATGTCAATGCCATCTTTGGCGATGCGACCGAGCTCTTTGGTTGCTTTGGTTGCCTTGTAGTCAATCACGTGATCAAGACCGCAGTCCTCTAGCCATCCACATTTTTCTTCTCCACCTGCGATTCCAATCACATTGCAGCCTTTTATTTTTGCAATTTGTGCCACAACAGATCCAGTTGCGCCAGCGGCTCCGGAGACTACCACAGTATCCCCTTCCTTGGGTTGGCCGATATCCAGTAATCCAAAATACGCAGTAATGCCAGTAAGACCCAATACGTTAAGCATTGTGGGGATAGGCAAAACCTCTGGGACTTTTGTAAATCCTTTGCCGTCTGAAATTAAGTGGGTTTGCCATCCCATGAAACCATTGACAAGGTCTCCTTCATCAAATCTTTCATTTTTTGATTTAATGACTCTTCCCATTCCTCCGGATCTGATGACTTCATCGATTTGAATGGGAGGCAAATAACCCGGCATATCTGTGAGCCACATTCTTTGTGTTGGATCAACAGATAAATACTCGGTCTGAATGAGAATTTCACCGTCCTGAAGTTCAGAAAGCTCTTCTTCTATAAATTTAAAATTTGATTCTTCAACCAATCCCTTTGGTCTTTTTTTAAGAATCCATTTCTTATTTTTTGTCATTCTTCACTCCATTTTTTTTCAGATCAATTATTATCTACTTAATTCTCATGATTTAAAGATTAATATCAAATTACCGGAAAATAATGTGAGCATTAAAGGATACATAAATGGGCCTGAGGGTCAGATGCATTATAGGAGAAGCCTAGAGTGTGAACCATCAGATAATGGTTTGCTCTGTTTCCACATGAGTCCTTATTCAAGCATCATTTATGAAAATCTCCTTGAAGAAGCGAAAGCATTTGACAGGAATGTCGTTGCAATTGATACACCCGGTTTTGGAAACTCTGATGAACCAATGTCTCCACCATCCATTGAGTCATATGCTGCAAGCATGATCAGTTTCATTGATGCATTTCAGATCAAGGAGATAAATCTCATGGGCTATCATACTGGCTCTAAGATTGCTCTAGAAGTTGCCAATCAAATTCCAGATAAAATAAAAAAAATAATTTTGGTTTCGGCACCCATTTTCAATGATGAGGAAAAAGCACAGATGAAGAAATTGTATTTGAATAAGGATCATCTTCTGTCGTCTGATGGTTCTCACCTAACTCATGCATGGAATGAGGCTAAGTTTTGGAGCATGCAAGGCAGATCCGATTTGGATATAGCAAAAACGTTTCACGCAAGGTTAATTAATCCTGAAATATCTTGGTGGGGCCATAATGCTGCTTTTGATTATGAATCTTCAAAAACACTTGCTGAAATCAATTGCCCGATACTGATATTGAATCCCGAGGACGATCTTTACGAGCAAACAAAAAGGGCCAATGGTTATCTTAAAAATCCCGAATCAAGGATATTAGACCTAAAATCTTGGAGTCACGGCTTTTTGGATATAGAGACAAAAAAAACGGCTGAGATCATTTTTTCATTTCTCAACGAGTCTGGATGATCTCATCGGCAACATAACTGATTGACCAGTTATGACCAAGTCGTCTATTTTTGTATTTTGATGGTAAAAAATAGGCCTTATTTCTGTCAAGACTGATGATTTGGGGATCCAATTCGAGGTCTTTGAATGCATTATCGATATTCTTTTGAGTGATCCATTGATGCACGCTTACATTGCTCTTTATTTTCTTTGGAGGGCTATATCCACAAATGTTGTCGACAATCTCCACGCCACTTATTGGAGTTGCAATGGCGTGTATTTCCATTGGAATATTGTTGGACCAATTTTCATAGAACCAGGATGTCAATAATCCACCATAACTGTGTGAGATCAAAATCACTTTTTGAATTTTTTCATTTCTGGAAAGCTTTTCTTTGATTAGGCTATCCAGTTTTGAGGCAGAAGGATATGGGCAGCCTTGATCCCTCCAGCGATAAAAATAAACATCGTGATTTTTAGAATCCAGAGTTTTCAACGGATAAACCCATTCGTAACCTCTACTTCTTGATCCATGCACGGCAATGATAAGAGAATTTTCATTGTTTAGTTTCTGTTCCAATGCATGAAGCCCGTAATCCAGTTTCATAAGTCTTTCACCCGATTCAAAGACTTCGTTTTGATAGTCAAGCTCTGATAGCCAAGGATATTCCTCAGAGTTATTGGTGAAAGAGAAGCTTAATGCGATTGCTAGCGCAAAAATTTTTTTTGGTTTCATTTTAATCCGTCAATTTTTAATCTATGTCATAGATTCTGTATCGGTCCGGTTTGAGTACGCCCAAGCTGGTTTGCTCTAGAGATAATTTCCTTTGAATCTGATTCAATCTGTCTTCCCCAAATGCTTCGATGATCATTGCATTCCAAATTTCTTGAGCTTCGTCATCATGCCTAATAACTACTTGGCCCCAGACAATCACATGACTCATAACGACTGGTTTGCAAATAGAGACACAGGCTCTCGGATCTCTCTCTAGATTTCGTTTCTTTTGTTTTCCAGTAAAGCTAAATAACAAGCCTTCCTCATGCATGCCCATCATCAGAGGGGTGACATGCGGACCGCCGTCAGGACCGATCGATGAAAAATGAACCCATTCGTCTGGCTTATGAATTTTTTTTATCGCATCTATTAGTTTCTCATCCATTTCATTCTCCCGATAAGTAATTTGTGATTGCGTCAACCAGAGGAGGTGTTAGTAAGCTCAAAATATAGAATATAAGGAGCGTCACAACCATAGCCACTGCAATTATAAAAATACTTCTCATTTTATATTTTTGCCTTAAATTCTCTTGGTTCCCAGTCTGGTGAGCCAAAAATAGATTTTATTTTATCTTTGCCGTCTATTGAATTTGCGAAGTCTTTAAAAATCTCTCTCCAAGTAAATAGAGTGATTTTAAGTGGGTTAGATGTTTTAACATTTCTCTTTAAACCGTAAATTACTGACTCCTCCTCGGGCTGATACGTTCCAAACATTCGGTCCCAAACGATGAATAAGTTCCCAAAGTTTTTGTCCATGTATTCATCGTTCACTCCGTGATGAACTCGATGAGCAGACGGAGTGACAAAGATCCATTCCAGAGGCCCAAGTTTACCGATCATTTTTGTATGCTGTATAACAGCCCATAATGTGGAAGCAGCTCCAACAATTAGTGTGAGGAGCGGATTGAAGCCAATCAATGGAAGAACAAAGAAAAATGACACTCTGAAGAACGGATTAAACCACGCTTGTCTTAGTGCAACTAGGAAATTCATTTCTTCACTGGAGTGATGATTCATGTGAATTGCCCAAAAAAACCTCACATGATGTGAAGTTCGATGGAACCAGTAGTAAATAAAATCAATCGCCAATAATGTCAGTAGAATTTCAATCCATATTGAGCCAAACACTGAAAAGTCAAACAGTCTAAATTGATAAAGATAGAGATAAAAAGCAATGATCATGCCTTTCGACATTATATTCACCATCACATTTCCTGTGATTAAACCAATTGAGCCGAGAGAGTCTTTATAGTTGTAGTATTGAAGCCCTCTCTTAGAGGAAATGATTATTTCAGAGATGATTAAACATAAAATGATCGGCGCACCGATTGCATAAATCGTGTAGTCATTGACAGCGCTGATCATTTAGGGCTTTATTGTTTAGCCAAAGTGACAGGTTTTAGAGCTTTAATGGTGACCATTCCATCTTGTCCAATATCAGATATCTCAAGTTCAACTCCGATGACTTCAGCAAAGGCATTGAAGCGTTTTCTTATCCAGATGTCATGCACCTCTTCTTCAGTTAGATCATGCTGACCGAGGCGAACAGTTTGCTCCAATATTAGACCGAATGGAGATGTCCAGCTTCTTTCTGCGTCATCTTTTTTTACATCAAGAAAAAGTTGATACGAGCAAGCTGTTCTATCGATCATGCCGACCATCACAGCTTCCATCTCGCCGGAGCGAAGATAATTGTCACGAACTCTTTCGAGCATAGGCAGAGTGGCTTGAACTTCATTTTGAATTAATTCATCAATCATGTCGTTGTTTTTTGCAAACTGAATTGTTGTCAGTATCATTTTTATCAGAGCGTCATTGATATCGTGTTGGTATGGCTTTGTTTCATTGAGTGATTTCAAAACAACAGACATTGCTCGTCCCAACATTTCTTCTCTTCCTTCAAATCCGCTTGAAGCAGCGGTTAGTTTTTTGGATTCGTTATGTCCGCCTGCATTTATATTCTTAGCAGGCACCAATGTTAGAGCCAAAAATACTATCAAAATATAGTTTTTCATTGATTTGTTCCCCATTTATATATCTAAAATTACTTTATTAGATTTTAGATAAGTGCTCAAGAACTCAATGTTTTTACTTAAAGCCTTCTAAGTCTTCAACTATAATAATTTTAAAGGCACGAATATGAGTAAGCAGAAACATTCAATGCAGCCAAAACCGAACCATGATGAATCGGTCAGGCAAGATTTTGTCACGGATCTGAGGGCATATTTAACCGATGAAATTTACACATTGATTACGCCACATTATGAAAAGAAAATTGAGCCTGAATTTCTTCAATCACACGACAGGAAGCCAAAAGATAAATCCGAAGTAAAATCACTAATGCTCAATGACAAGGGTTATCAGAGCTGGAGCCTTCTGCAAAGATTAAGTCAACAAATGATGTTTACTTCTGTCATTGATACCGTCGAACGTAATTTAGAAGCAATGATTGATAATTTAGATAAGCATCAAGAGATTGGAAGCCTTGAGATTGATGATTCCCTCGAAATCCCAAGATATTTGACCGCTTACGACATCCATCAACAGCCTGGCGGTTACCATAGCGAAATGATTGAAAAAGATATTTCAGCCGGCGCTGTTTATGACATCTCTCTTCCCATATACTCGAGAAATGCAATGGGCGAAGAAAATGACCTTTTGGCCCAAGCCATCATTCACTATATTGATAAAAACATAGGAACATTTCAGCCAAAAGATATCTTGGATATGGGATGCGGAATAGGAAATTCGACCTTGCCTTTTTCAAAGAAATATCCGAATTCGAAGGTCGTCGGTGCTGATGTGGCATTGCCTTGCTTGAGGTATGCTCATGCCAGAGCGAATGCTTTGGGAGTGGAAGCGGATTTCAGTCAACAGAATGTCGAAAAAACCAACTATGATTCAGAGTCGTTTGATCTTGTGACATCGACGCTGCTTCTCCATGAAACATCTCATGATGCGGTGCCAAAGATTATCCAAGAATGCTTTAGACTGCTTAAGCCTGGTGGTTGGATGATACATTTGGATGTTTATCCATTTCATAAGAAAGAAGAGGATCCCCTTTACGATTTTTTAAAGGACTGGGAGGTGATCAATAACAATGAAAATTTCTCTGGAGCTCTGAGGAAGATGAATATGAAAAAAATCATTGAAGATGCAGGTTTTGCAACTGAGACAGTTGAATTCACTTCAGCCGAGGCAGCCGCAAAATACAGCAAAGGTTATACAGGCGACTTCTATCTGAAGTTACCAGTCTATGTTGCTCAAAAATCAATCGTTTCATGAATGATAAGCCAAAACTTCCTCGTGTCGCTAAAGGCAAGAAACCAAATTATCTTAACGATGGTTCAATTGATAATTTGATGGCAATGATAATGACTTTGACACAGGAAATATCTGTTCTTAGAGATCGAATCGATACACTCGAACGAATACTCGAGAGTAAAAAAATAATTCTTGATGAAGAATTCAATGAATTTATACCCAGCGATGATCTTGAAACAAAAAGAAAGAATAGAAGGCACGCATTACTTGAAAGGGTTCTATTGCCAATCAAAAAAGAGTTGGAGTAAGCGATGGATTTGAAGAGTATCCAGTCAATTCATGCTGGACCATATAAATTAGTTTATGTATCCAGCGGTGGTGGGAGCACTGCTATATCAGATTTTTTAAAAGTACCCGGTGCAAGCAACACGATCCTGGAGTCATATATCCCTTACTCTAGAGAATCGATGGATGAATATTTGGGCATTAAACCAAGCCACTATTGCGGATTACAAACCACAATAAATATGGCTATGATTGCATTCAAGAGGGCACAAAAACTTGCACCAGATGCAAAAAAAGAGCACTTGTTGGGTGCTGCTGTTACGGCGACATTATCAACGACATACGAAAAATTAGGATCCCATCGCTTTTTTGTTTGCATTCAAGGAAGCGACGCAACGCATGTAATTTCTTGCTATCTCACCAAGGGAAAAAGAACCAGAGACTCAGAAGAAAAGTTGGTCTCAGAATGTCTTGAGGCTCTGATTGGTATCGCATGTGGAGTCAGTTCTGAGCTTCCTAAGCTTTCGCAAAATATTGAATATGAAGTTGTAAAGTCTAAAAAGGAATGGACGCAGTTGATTGATTCTGAGATTGAATTCATAAAATGCCAGGAAGAAATATCCCGCTTAATATTTCCAGGAACTTTTAACCCTATTCATGAAGGGCACTTACAAATCAAAGAAATTGCTGAAAAAATGACAAAACAAAAACTCTTTTTTGAAATTTCAGTCAGCAATGTCGACAAAGCACCTCTCAGTTACTACGAAATTCAGAAAACCATTGAGCAATTTTCTAAAGAGCATCGATGGGTATTAACGAATGCCCCTACATTTCAAGAAAAAATTAAGTTATTTCCTAAATCAACTTTTGTTGTAGGCACTGACACCTTAATGAGAATTTTTGATCAAAAGTACTATCAAGATCAATTGAGCATGAATAAGGCTTTAGAGTGTTTTGATAAATATGACGCAAGATTCATAGTCTTTGGCAGAGAGATCGAAAAAACGTTTAGGTCTTTGGAGGATCTGAAAATCCCCACGTCCATGCTCCATAGATTTGAGGGCGTGAGTGAAAATGAATTTAGAATGGACATTCGGTCCAGAGATATTAAAAGAAGCAATGAAGAGAGCAGAAGACCAGCTTAATCAATCCAGGCCTTCGACGATCACAAAATCTCTGTCGGAACTATTTTCTATGAAGCCCAAAGCTTTTTCATAAGCTTCGCATTGATAACAGGATAGAGCATCCTCATAAGTTTTGAATTTAACCACAACAGTTTTAGGAAGACTTCCCGATTCCATTTGATTCTGAACTCCCTTTCCTGTCACGAGAAATTCACCGTCAAATTCTTTTACCGCTTTTGCAGCATGCTTGGCATAATCCTTGTATTCTGATTCATTAAAGTACTCGCATCTGACAATAAAATAACCGGGCATGTTGATATCAGAGAATTGATTCGATTTCTTTTTCAATTTCAGCTGGCGTTGTTTTTGGTGCAAATCGATGCAGGACCTTACCGTCTCTACTCACCAAGAATTTTGTAAAATTCCATTTGATTCCTTTTGACCCCATTATTCCTGGTTGTTCGGATTTCAGGTGACCAAATAAAGGCTCCTCTTTTTCCCCATTGACTTCAATTTTTGCTAAGACAGGAAAACTAATATCATAATTCATTGTACAAAACTCTTGGATCTCTGAATTGGAACCCGGTTCCTGTTTTCCAAATTGATTGCATGGAAATGCTAGAACAGAAAACCCATTGCCGGCATATTTTTTTTGTAATTCATTCAGTCCATCATACTGAGGAGTGAATCCACATTTACTTGCTGTGTTTACAATCAGCAAAACTTTATCCCTGTAATCACTCATTTTGATTTTAGAGTTATCTTTGTCTTTCACAGTGTATTCATAAATCTGAGTCATACTTAATCTCCATAAAATCCATTTTTTTCTAACTATAATGTATACAATAAATGAAGTTCATCAAGTAACAATAAGTATCTAAAAATAGCTATGAAAAGTTTTCCACTTTCGGTCCTAATTTTAAGCTTTTTAATTTTTTCTGGACATGCTGGAGTGCATAATACAACACCCTATCCAATAACTGAACTTCCTTGGCAAGAAGCGGTCATCAGTGTGACCGATCTTGAGAAAACTGCCGAATTCTTTAAAAAGATTGGTGGTTTTAAAGAGCTTTACAGGGGTCAATCGAGTAAGTCTTCCATCAAACACTATGGACTGACTGCTGATGCAAGCGCGGAAGAGTTATTGCTTTCGGCAAAGGGTTCTGATGTTGGCTTTATTCGTCTCATTCGCTTTGATAATACTGATACCAAGAAGCCTATGAGACCTGGATCTAGAGCATGGGATACAGGATGTTACTTCAGCCTTATGGTGAGGATGAAAGGATTGAGAGAAATTTATGATGAAGCAATAGAAATGGGGTGGTGGACAGAGACACCCGTTGCAGAAATCAAATTTGGGGAATCGAGACTGGATGTGGTGATATTTAAGGGACCAGACGGCCTTCAGATTCAGGGGTATGACAGGCTTGAGCCGCCACTACCAGAGTCTTTCCCAGAATTTGACCGAATATCACAACCATTCAATATCATGCAGATGATCAAAAATAGAGAAAACAGCAGAAAATTTTTTGTTGATCTGCTTGGATTCGATACTTTTTTTTATGGTGTTCCGTTTAGAGCCCAGGAGGAGGCTGTGACACCTCTTGGCATCCCGCTGAATCTCACAACAAAGACTCAATATAGAACTGCAATATATTATCCTGTCGCAGGAGAACTAGGGAGGGTAGAGATGATCGAGTTTATGGATATAAAGGGCTTGGATCATAGTGAGAAGTGCCATGCTCCAAATCTCGGATTACTTTCCATTAAATATTCAATTGAGGATATGCAGCAAACATTAGGGATGCTTAAATCAAGAGGTCTGCAATCCGTCGATGTCAATGAAATCAAACTCCAGCCATATGGAGATATTTCAATTTTCTCTCTTTCTTCACCAGATGGGGCTATCATAGAATTCTATGAATAATCCAGACAAAAAGATTCAGCCATTTCATCTAGCCATTCCGGTTAGTAATTTGGAAGATTCTAAACATTTTTATCGCGATCTTCTTGGGTGTGAAATCGGTAGAAGTTCAGATCAATGGATCGATTTTAATTTCTTCGGTCATCAGTTGGTTTGTCATTTATCAGATCAGTCATCGTCTGAAATATCAAACTCAGTAGACAGTGAGGAAATTCCTGTCCCTCACTTTGGTCTTGTGTTGACTTGGGAAGAGTTTCAAACTATCACCAATGAAATTTCTGAAAAAAAGATGGATTTTTTAATTGAGCCAACAATAAGATTTAAAGGTGAGGTTGGCGAGCAAGCGATTGCATTTTTAAGAGATCCATCAGGCAATGCAATTGAATTAAAATCATTCAAGAGCATGGATAACTTATTTAGGGCAGAATAATTAATCAATTCAAGAGGTAAAAAATGAATAATGTATTTTTTGATGGAGATATATTCGGTATTGTCGACAATGGAGTGCTAGCTATTCTCGCTCTTGCCGGCATTGATCTCGATAAGAAACTTGGCGGCTCTGGCGTGATGGGAGGATTGTTCGGTGCACTGATAGGCAATTCACTCAGCGATCTTCTTGCTGCTTTATTGGATCCAAGTACACGCAATTTAGCTGGAGGCATTTTTGCTGGTTGCATTTATGTTGTTGTCATTGTTTATGTCTACGTCAAAGTCACAAAAAAAGCGCTTTAATGAGTCAATTCTTAAATCATTGGCATCGGAGTATCGAAGATAGGATTGTTGATACTTCAATCATGATTAACAAGGTTGAATTTAATTCACCTCTTGTTTATAGGCCAATCGTTGGAATCGAAATGGTCACAAAGTACCTCACTGCTGCTAACGAGGTTCTGAATAACTCTCATTTTAGATATACATCAGAATTTGAAGACGAAAATAGAGCATGTCTTGTTTTTGAAACAAAGATAGACGATATGGAAGTCACTGGAATAGATTTAATTGAGTGGAATGGTGAAGACAAGATGACTAAATTGAGCGTATTTATCAGGCCCTTTTCTGCAATAACCAAGGTCGGCGAACATATGTCAAAAAAGTTATCTGAAATGGCATGACTAATTCCAATGGGAATGTCGATCAATATTGGAAAAAAAATATCCAAATCGTCACAATTCTTCTCTCAATATGGTTCCTGGCTTCCTTTGGTTTCGGCATCATCTTTGTAAACCACCTCGATCAGATAAATTTCTTTGGTTTTAAGCTTGGTTTTTGGTTTGCTCAACAAGGCAGCATTCTAATCTTTGTAGCAATCATTTTTATATACATCAGATTGATGAAGAAATTAGATCAAGACTTTAAAGAAGAGATAGACGATTAGTCAGTTATTATGAGTATCCAATCCTTAACATATCTTTTTGTCGGCATCAGTTTTGGCCTGTATATTTTTATCGCGATTAAATCGAGAGCTGGATCCACTCATGAGTTTTACATCGCTGGAAAAGGCGTGCATCCAGTTGCAAATGGAATGGCCACAGCGGCAGATTGGATGTCTGCTGCTTCTTTTATTTCAATGGCTGGATTGATTTCTTTCATGGGCAGAGATGGCGCGGTTTATCTCATGGGATGGACAGGAGGGTATGTCCTACTGGCTTTGCTTTTGGCACCATACTTAAGAAAGTTTGGTCAATACACCGTCCCTGACTTTATTGGCACCCGTTATTATTCCAACACAGCAAGAGTTGTTGCTGTGCTTTGCTTGATCATCGTTTCATTCACCTATGTTGCAGGCCAAATGAGAGGAGTTGGTATCGTTTTCTCTAGATTTCTTGAAGTTGAAATTGAAACTGGAGTCATCATTGGCATGGGAATTGTTTTCTTTTATGCGGTTCTAGGCGGCATGAAGGGAATCACTTATACACAGGTTGCACAGTATTGTGTTTTAATCTTTGCTTATTTGGTTCCAGCAATCTTTATTTCAATTTTAATCACAGGCAATCCAATCCCTCAATTTGGTTTTGGCGACAGACTGATTGATCAGGATATTTATCTTTTAGAAAAATTGGATCTGATCATGACCGATATTGGTTTTAAACCATATACAAGCGGATTAAAAGAGACCATTGATGTTTTTTGTATCACAGCAGCATTGATGCTAGGAACGGCAGGGTTGCCGCATGTAATCGTTCGTTTCTTTACAGTTCCTGATGTAGCATCTGCTAGAAGATCAGCTGGATATGCTCTCATCTTTATTGCCATTTTATATACCACTGCACCTGCAGTTTCCACATTCGCAAGATACAATTTGCTCGAATCAACGCATGATGTTTCGTATCAAGAAGCACCTCAATGGTTTAAAAATTGGGAAGACATTGGATTGATTGCTTGGAGGGATAAGAACAATGATGGGTTGATTCAGTATGCATCAGGAAACGCCTTTGACCCAGTCAAGCCAAAATATCTAGACTCAAAGGGTGAATTCGGCGAAAGGGTCATTGCAAATAACTCTCAAGCTTCATCTGGTAATGAAGTCTACATTGATCGAGACATCATGGTACTGGCAAACCCAGAGATTGCAGAGTTGCCACCTTGGATTATTGCTTTGGTTGCTGCAGGTGCACTGGCGGCTGCCTTATCAACTGCTGCAGGCCTCCTACTAGTCATTTCAGCTTCTGTTTCGCATGACCTTATCAAGAAGACTTTTGCTACTAATATTACTGAAAAGAAAGAGCTTTTGTATGCTCGTTTTTCAGTTCTGATAGCTGTGATTATCGCTGGCTTATTCGGTATTTATCCCCCTGGCTTTGTTGCTCAAGTGGTTGCATTTGCGTTTGGCCTTGCTGCAGCAACACTTTTCCCAGCACTTTTGTTGGGAATCTTCACCAAAAAAATAAATAAAGAAGGTGCCATTTCAGGAATGTTAGCAGGGCTCATTTTTACCTTGACGTATATCGTGTATTTCAAATTCATGCATCCAGAGCTTAATTTTTCATCGAACTGGTTATGGGGTATATCACCTGAAGGTATTGGTACAATAGGTATGGTTATTAATATTTCAGTGAGCTTAATTGTGTCATTAGTGACAAGAAAAACGCCTGATGAGATTAGGGATCTGGTAGATCAAATTAGACAACCTTAGGAGAAGCGAGTGATTGAAACTATATTTTTTGAAGCGTCCATGCACCAATTTGCATATTTTATAAATTGGTTAGCGCTCACATTGCTTTGGATGACCAGTATTAGGATAAAAGATTCAAGCATCATAGATATTTATTGGGGATTCGGTTTCGTCCTAATTGCTTGGGCTTGTTCTTTTCATAATTATATAAACGGATTAGGATCAACTGATATACAAGGAATACTGCTAGTAATGGTCACTATTTGGGGGTTGAGACTTACTTATTATCTTGCAAGGCGGAATTTAGGACATGGCGAGGATTATAGATATGTAAAAATGAGAAATGACTCCAAAAGAGACTGGAGACTCGTCAGTTACTTTAGAGTCTTTATGCTCCAAGGAGTTCTTCAAGCAATCATTTCATGGCCAATTTTTTTGATCTTTAGTCTTGATACAAAAAAAGGCTCTTCCACCTTAGTTGCTTTCGCAATCATATTTTTTATCATCGGATTTCTATTTGAATCCATTGCAGACCAACAAATGAAGAAATTTAAGTCGGATCCAAATAACTCATCTAAGATCTTGAACAAAGGCTTATGGAAATACTCAAGGCACCCAAATTATTTTGGTGACTTTCTTCAGTGGTTTGCAATCTTTGTATTATCTTTATCGACAGGGTCTTTCTTAGGGGTGGTTGCCCCTGCAATGATGTTATTCATCTTTTTCAAGTTGACGATTCGTTTGTTGGAAAAGCCTCAATCTAAAAAAAGACCTGGCTACAATCAATACATCGATGACACGAACATGTTTTTTCCAGGACCGAGAAGGAAAAAGGATTAGATAAAACTTATTACTTAATCCTTAAGCCTTTGATACCACGTTGAAGTATCTTTAGGTATAAAATTTCTAATTTCTATAATTGCTTCGTCAACATTATTCACTAGAACCAACTCTTCGCTCGTTGATTGAGGCAAAAATCCTTCTTTGACTGCGTGCTCGATGAACACCTTTAGTTTTGAATAATAATTTTCAATATTGAGTAAAATAATTGGCTTTGTTTGTAGCCCTAGTTGATTCCAGGTCAAAGATTCAAAAAACTCTTCCCATGTTCCCACTCCACCAGGAAGGCAGACCACGGCTTGAGATTTATCAGCCATCATCTTCTTTCGTTCATGCATATTTTTTACAATGATTAATTCATTTAAGCCTTGATGACCAACTTCAATATCGTCTAATTGTTCTGTAATAATTCCTGTTATATAGCCGCCAGCATCTATCGCGCTGTTACCAAGAATCCCCATTAAGCCATTGCTGCCACCACCGTAAACTATTCCATAATTATTTTCTGTCAGTTTCCAAGCAAGCTCTTTTGCGGTTTCTGAGTATATGTCTCTATTCCCTGGGCTTGAACCAGCGAAAACACAGACGTTTTTAATTTCAAAAGAATCAGAAGACATATTTATATGAGAAACAAAGGAACAAGATATAAACCTGCTAGTGTCACAACAACAATAGCAATCAAATTGATAACAATTCCTGCCCTCATCATTTGAGGAACCTTGATCAATTCTGACCCAAAGACAATTGCATTGGGGGGAGTTGCAACAGGCAACATAAATGCACAGCTTGCAGCAATTGCAATAGAAGCGGTGAGAAGAAGGGGATCAAAACCAAACTGAGTGGCTATAATTGCAACTATGGGCAAAAAAGTAGCGGTGGTTGCTAAATTAGATGTGAGTTCAGTAAGAAATATAATTAAGGCCGTGAACATTATGATCAAGAGCACCATGCTGAGACCCAGCGGCATCAAATTTCCAATCCAAGCAGCAAGACCCGTCGTTTGGGCAGCAGCTGCGAGGGATAATCCGCCACCAAATAATAATAAAACCCCCCATGGAACACCTTCTTGTGCATCTTTCCATTCAAGGAGATTTTGACCGGTGCTCTTGCTCGGCGTTAAGAATAAAGCCAATCCACAAAGCATTGCAATTCCTGGATCTGATAAACCTTCTAGTCCAGGAATATCATTGATGACATCCCTTGTAATCCATAGCATTGCAGTCGATAGGAATATGACCAAAACCCTCATCTCGGATACTTTCATTTCACCAAGTTCAGATTTCATATTTATGATGATGTCTTGTGTTTGCGTTGACGCTTGAAATGACACAGGAAAAGACATTCTAGTGAGAGTAAACCATGCAAGTGGAAGCAAAGTTGCACTAACAGGCACCCCAACTTTCATCCAATCAACAAATGATATTGAGACGTTGTATTGTTCTTCCATAAAGCCATTCAGTGCCATATTGGGCGCTGTGCCAATGAGCGTTGCTATGCCTCCAATATTCGCCGCATAAGCAATTCCCAAAAGCAAGGCAACTTGGAAATTCACTTTTTCGGTATCAGTCAAATTTGTCATCGATTCTTTCACGACTGAAATAATCGCAAGACCAATTGGAAGAAGCATTACTGTCGTTGATGTATTCATGATCCACATACTCAGAACACATGAACTAAGCATAAAACCTGCTATGATTGATCTCCCTGCAGTTCCTGTCAAATTGAGTACATTTAGTGCGATTCTTTTATGAAGATTGCATTTCTGAATTGCAATAGAAAGGAAAAATCCACCCATGAAAAGAAAAATATTTTTATTGGCATAAGGCGCTGAAGTTTCTTCGATAGACGCAACACCTAGTAGAGGAAAGAAAATTAGGGGGATTAGAGCGGTGATGGCTATGTGAACTGCTTCTGTGGCCCACCAAATTCCCATCCATACGAAAATTGCTGCTGCTTTTTTCGCTTCGATCGGCAAACCATCTGGATTTGGGAGGAATAGAATAAGAATTGCCGCAGCCAATCCTAGGAAAAATCCGGTATTTGATTTTGAATTTTTTTGCATTACACAGCCAGAAATAATTGAGAAGGACCATCATAAAATACACCAACAAATAATTGTAACTATTTTCGAAAATCTAATGGCAGGTTAGAAATGTTGTTTATTAACAACATAGGTCGGAAGTCCCTGATAATGGAAAATCTAATATTTATGTTAAAGTTTTTTTAGTTCTAATTTTTTTATGAGGGTAGAGAAAATGACTCAGAAACTAACACGCTATTTTACACTGATAGCTTTTTTAACAATGCCTTTGACACTAATTTCTCAAGATGATTCAGTAGGATCAACTAATATCGAAGAGATCACTGTAACTGGTTCTCAAATCAAAGGCGCAAAAATCACTGGCGCTTTGCCAGTATCTGTTCTTGATTTCCAAGATGTAGAGGCATTAGGAGTAGATTCAGGTGACGAACTTCTAGAGAACGTTGTAGAGAACGGAATGAACTTCTTTAACGAGGCTGAAAATGCTTCTGGTGGAGTTAATTCATCACGTGGTGATGTCGGTGCCTATAACCTTAGAAATATGGGTGTAGGAAATACTCTTACACTTTTAAACGGAAGAAGAATGGTTAATTCACCAGGTTATCAGACTGAATTATTAGGTGGAGACTTTGTACCTACGGTAAGTGTTAATACAAACCTGGTTCCCGTTTGGGGAATAGATAGACTCGAGATTCTTCGAGATGGCGCTTCCGCAATTTATGGTGCCGATGCAGTATCAGGTGTTGTCAACAATGTACTTCAAACAAATTACGAAGGATTTCAATTTAGGACAAAAATGGGATGGTACGAACATTTTGATGCTAACGACAAGACCTTCACTGCCAAATGGGGAACCAACTTCAATGATGATAAAGGCAATATCAGTGTCTTTGTTGACTATTACGACCGAGACAACATCAACTCATCCGAAGATGAAAGGTGGGGTAATGGAGATCACAGAATGTGGACCACTTGCGACCTTCCTGACGGAGTAGAAGCAGAAGGCAGGTGTTTGGAAGACGGCAATCCATGGTCAAATAACTCTTCATTTAGAAATACCAGTGCGAACAGCTTATATGGACAGTTTGACATGGTTACCTCTAGTGAACACGGAAGCAGTAATCCGTTGAACCATGTTTTCACAGATAGCAATGGTGAGTTTGAGGTTTTCCCTTTGGGTGATCCCAGATGCAGCAATAGATCAAGCCAAGGCGGTCAGGTTTTTGATACGGGTTACGGAACATGTATTGCTCAAGATGGAAACGGAACAGAAAGATACAACCTTTGGGGTAACACAGATGTTCGATCCGACATGAGTAGAAGTAATATTTTTGTCTACATAAACAATGAGCTCGCAAATGGCTTAGAATCTTTCACAGAGATAGGCTTTTACAATTCCGATTCATTCTTGATCAGACATCCTTCATATGCTTTTAGTTCGGTTAAGCATAGAGTTGGAAAAGATAACTATTATTTGAATCAAATGTCATTCACTGATGCTGATGGAAACACACTAGATTTCAAAGGTAAGCAGCTTTACATCGATAACTATCGCTACGCAGAAAGAATGAGACATGTAAATGTCGACAAACAGACTTACAGGTTGCTTCAAGGCTTTAGGGGCGAAGTTGATGATTGGGATTGGGAAGCAGCTTTGCTTTACTCAAAAGCAACATCTGACGACATAACAAGCAATCGAGTTTCCAATACGCTTCTAAAAGAAGCATTAAACGATTCAACTCCAGCGGCTTATAACCCATTCAGTGCGGGCGTGAATAGCAACGTCGAGAGAATACTCGTTGATGTCTACAGAAAAGGTTCTAGTTCGCTTGCGATGATGGATTTCAAAGTTTCAAATGGAGACTTTATGGACTTGTCAGCAGGGCCTATGGGCGTTATGTTTGGAATTGAAGTTAGACGAGAGCAGATTGTTGATGATCGTGATCCAAGATTGGATGGAACAATAACTTATACCGATTATGAAAACGATACCTACCCTGAGATTGGCGATGTTGTAAACTCATCACCAACTGGGGACGTCAGTGGCGAGAGAAATACACTTTCTCTATTCACTGAAGCGCAAATACCTCTTGCTGAAAATGTTAATGCACAACTTGCACTTAGGTATGAGAATATGTCTGACGTGGAAGATTCGTTGGTCAGTAAGTTAGCAGTTGGTTGGGAAATTTCAGATTCAGTGCTATTTAGAGCTTCTGCATCAACCTCATTCAGAGCACCTAATATTGTTCAGATCAATGAGAAAATTGTTGTTAGAAGTGGCACACGCTATGACTGGGCGATGTATCGATTGGAGCAGCTTGCTGGCTTGGATAGCGATGACCTAGATTCTAGATCCTCTCAACAAAGACAGGCAACGGGCGCTGAAGGACTTCTTCCTGAAGAATCGGATAACTACTCAGTTGGCTTTGTGATCACACCGGCAAATATCGATGGTTTAACAATCACCGCGGATTACTGGTCGATCGACAAAGAAAACACGATTGGACTATTTGGTAGAGAAAACCACACTGTTCAAGATATGCTTCTGAGAATTGCCAACGGCAATAACAATTGTGACACGTTTGGTGGACACGGAGTGATCGAGAGAAGTGCACCAGATTCTGATCAGATTGCTGCAGCAAATGCCGCGGGTATTTGCCCCTTTGGAAACGTCAACTTCGTGGCAGATAACTACCTTAATTTAGCAGATAGAAAGATTGAAGGATTTGATCTCGGTGTGTACTACAACTTTGATACCGATGTCGGCGACTTTAGTATTCGCTATATTGGAAGCTTCATAGATACGTTCGAGCAGGAGCCAGGCGGAGTCTTTGCTGACATGGCAGCAAGAAAAGCTAACGGCGATATTCCTGCAGATATCCCACTAGGAGGTTTTGGTGATCTTCTCTTGATGGATGGTAATTATGACAACAAACATACGTTTCGTGCTTCATATAGAAATGGACCATTTGGAGCAAACTTAACCGCTCTGAAAAAAGGCGAATTCTATCAAAATAGTTTAACCAGACCTGATGGAACTAAATTTATGATTGACTCAATGATGACAATGGATTTGAGTTTCGATTATAGATTTGATCTTGATACACCAGGAATAACAGCCAGAGTTCGTTTAGCGATTAAAAATTTCACTGACGAACGTGCTCCATTGGCAGACCGATATTACGGTTATTTTGCTGATGCTCATCAAGACTATGGCCGAAACTATTACCTAGATCTTAATGTTAAGTTCTAAGTTTCTAGCATAATAAAAAAAGGGAGCCTACAGGCTCCCTTTTTTTTAGATCTTCTATAGACTGAACAAATATGTAAATTAAAAAAATGAAAATTAGAAAGATATCTTCATTACTCTTAGTTGCGTTTATTTCGTTCTCGAATGCTTTACATACGCAAACTACTTCCTATATTGATTATCAATCACCATTTCATCCAACCCTAAGTGACGGCCCAATGGTTGTTTCACAGAATCATTTATCTTCTGAAGTTGGTATTGAGATTATAAAAAGAGGAGGAAATGCGGTAGATGCTGCCGTGGCTGTTGGATTTTCACTGGCTGTCACGCTTCCCAGAGCTGGCAATCTTGGAGGTGGTGGCTTCATGTTGATCTATCTAGAAGAGCAGAATGAAATCCTTGCAATTGATTATCGTGGGCAATCACCGAGCGAGTTAAAAGCCAATGAAATATTTGGAGTAGATCTTCCTAAGGATTATGAGAGAGCTAACAGGGACACTGTCAGATATGGATATAAAGCTTCGACTATTCCAGGAACAGTTTCAGGATTGTTGCTAGCTCACTCTCAATTTGGAAAACTTCCACTCGACGAGGTCATCAAGCCAGCGATTGATCAAGCCACAAATGGCATTACTGTCTCTTTTGATCTAGAGCAAGCTATTGCGAGTGCCCCTCAATTGTCATGGGACGATGAATCAAGAGGAATTTATTTTAACGATGGAAAGCCATTGCAAGAAGGATCTGTCATGCAAAGACCTGACCTTGCAAAAACAATGACTCTAATATCTAAAAATGGTTTTAAGGGTTTTTACAGCGGAGAGGTGGCCAAGAAAATTGTTACATCAATGTCTGATAATGATGGAAGTATCACGATTGAAGATCTTCAAACATACAAAGCTAGATTTTCGCAACCAATAGGGATCAACTACCGAGGAAAAAAAGTCTATACCCATGGCCCTCCTTCAGGAGGAGGCATAGTTTTACTTACTTCTCTCAAAGTTTTGGAATACTTTGATCTTGGTAAGATAGGAAATAATTCTGCTCTTACTTACCATTTATTGGCTGAAGCGTTGAGAAGAGGCCATAATAATCGTTCGCATCATGTGGGCGATCCCTCATTTTACAATGTGCCTTATGATGATTTAATGTCAGATAATAGGATCAGGGAATTTGCAAAGAGCGTCAGCTTAAAGAAGGCCTCTAGCGCTAGAGAAATAAAATCGCTGGAAATTATTCAAGAATCAAAAAATACCACGCATTATTCGATCATTGATGAAGACGGCAATGCTGTTTCCAATACTTATACATTGGGCTATTCATTTGGATCAGGTGTGACCATACCTGGCACTGGAATATTGATGAATAATCAAATGAATAACTTTGCATACCAGTATGGCAATGAAAAAATTGAGGGCAGAGGAGCAAGCCCTGGCAATAAGTACGAACCTGGAAAAAGGCCTATGAGTACGATGGCTCCAACAATTGTCTTCGATGAGAATGATAAGCTGCTATTGATAACAGGATCTCCAGGTGGAAAATTAATCCCGGCTGCAATACTTAGACTTATCACAGGCGTGATTGATTTTGACTTAAATATTGGTGAAGCAACCATGTTGCCAAGGATTCATAAAGATTGGCCTTACAGAGGCATTGATTATGAGTCAAATGTTTCATTAGACACGCTCAATCTTTTAAAAAAGATTGGTCATAAAATAGAACCATCAAAAACCATGGGAAGCACACAAAGCATTCACATCATAGAGGATAGAAACCATGGTTATTCTGATTTAAGAAGACCAAATGCAGGTGTTTCATATATAAATAATTAGTTTATTTATTTGAGTTAGAATTAAGAGCATGAATATTGAAATTTTATACTGGATAGTTTTGATTGGAGTTTTTGGTGGCCTTGCTTTTTTGGGCCGTAAAACCAACTTAAAGTTATGGGCTAGGGTAGTTGCTGCACTTGTGATTGGTGCGATCCTAGGTTTTATATTTGGTGAAGTTGCTGCTTCATCAAAATGGATTGGAGATCTTTTTGTCAGGTTTATAAAAATGTTGGTTGTCCCACTGATATTCACTTCATTGGTTGCAGGCGTGGTCTCAATGGGAGATCCAAAAAGGCTTGGATCAATTGGCATAAAAACCATTACTTTATATCTCTTGACCACTCTTTTTGCGATCACTATTGGTTTGATATTGGGGACGTTATTTTCTCCTGGTGCTGGGATTGATATAACTGGGGTGGACCCATACAACGCTGTCCAATCTTCACAAAGTATCAGTGATCGATTATTTGGAATTGTTCCGCTTAATCCAATTGGTTCACTCGCGGATGGCGATGTTCTTCCAATCATCTTCTTTTCAATATTACTTGGCATTGGAATAATATTAGGAGGAAATAAAACCGAAAAACTTGGTGAAGTTTTCTCATCAGCAGCAGAAGCCATATTGCAGATTGCACACCTGGTCATGCAAATGGCGCCATTTGGCGTTCTCGCTTTGGTCGCTTGGGTATCGGGAACAATGGGTTTGGCTGCACTTCAGAATTTATTCGTATTGACCATCATTCTATATGTTGGGTGTATATTGCATATGATCTTAGTCTATGGAGGGCTGGTTCGATTTGGAGCGAAACTGCCACTTAAAAACTTTTTCAAAGGAATCTTAGATGCGCAAGCAGTCGCCTATTCAACATCATCAAGTTCTGCAACGCTTCCAGTCACGCTTCAATGCGTTGAAAATAACTTAGGCGTTAAGAAGACAGTCGCATCGTCTGTTCTTCCACTTGGTGCAACCATAAACATGGATGGAACAGCACTTTATCTTGGTGTCGTTGCTCTTTTTTCTGCACAAATATTTGGTGTGCAGCTTGAGCTTTCCGACTACCTTTTGATTGCAATGACTGCCACATTAACCTCCATAGGTACAGCAGGTATCCCTTCTGCATCTTTATTTTTGTTGGCAACGGTTCTATCTGTCATAGGTATTAGCGATGCTCAAACTGCACTGATTGTAGGATTTGTTTTACCTTTTGATCGAATCCTTGATATGGCTAGAACTGTTGTGAATATAACAGGTGATGCAACTGTATCTATTCTTGTGGCCAAATCAGAGGATGACATTGATGAAGATATTTTTCGTAGCGAAAGCGTAATATAAAAGAGAGATAATACAACTGCTTATGAGACGTACAAAAATAATATCCACTTTTGGACCATCTGTTTCTGACCCTAAGATATTAAAGGATGTTTGTAAGTTCTCAGATGTTATTAGAATCAATTTAGCTCATGGCACATGGGATGAGAGCGAAGAATATAATCATAAGAAAAATATTCGTCTCATTCAGGAAACCTCCAAAGATTTGAATAAACCTGTTGGGATTCAAGTTGATCTTAAAGGTAACAAAATCAGAATTGGTGACTTTAAGAACCATTTTATTGAGTTAGAAAATGCTTCTGAAATCGATGTCGTCTTCACCGAAGAACAAAAGACAGATAATCATGAGATCTTCATTGATGCCAATTATTGCTTTTCCAAGATTGAAGAGGGAGACAAGATCCTACTTGATGATGGTCTGATTCAATTGATTGTTAAACGGATTGATCCTGAGAATATGAAACTAAATTGCATGGTCGAGAACGGTGGTTTACTTAAGGGAAATAAAGGTTTTGAGGTCGAGAGTAAGATAATTCATCGCTCAGGACTTGGTGAAGAAGATAAGAGGGATATTGAAAGATTGGCTAAATTAGATATTGATTGGATTGCTCTCTCTTTTGTTAATGAGGCTAGTGATGTCACACAGGCTAGAGAGGTTCTCGCTCAGATTGGTAGTTCAATCAATTTGATTGCAAAAATAGAGCGACTTGAAGCTCTAAAACAACTATTTTGGATTATTAAAGCAAGTGATGGGGTTATGGTTGCGAGAGGTGATCTTGCTTTGGAATCTGGCCCAGGAGAACTTACTGGTCTTCAAAAAGACATCATTAAACAAACTGTTAAAGGAAAAAGAATCGCAATAACTGCCACTCAGATGATGGAGTCTATGATTTCAAACCTTACACCTACCAGAGCAGAAATGACGGACGTTTCCAATGCCGTATTAGACGGTACCGACGCAGTGATGCTTTCCGCAGAGACAGCGATAGGAAAATATCCTGTAGAGACTGTAAAGGCGATGCATGAAGTTTGTGAAGGCGCAGAGACTTACCAAGAATCAATTACAAAGAATGAAGAGTATAAATTTTCAGAAATCAATAATATTGATGAATCTATTGCTATCAGTTCTATGAGTATTGCCAGAAATATGGGAATCAAGGCCATCGTCGCTTTAACAGAATCTGGTTCAACAGCATTAATGCTTTCAAGGTATCGAACAAATATTCCAATTTATGCCTTTACTCGAAATGTAGATACACAAAGAAGAGTGAGCCTCTATAGAGGAGTTATCTCATATCAGTATCCATTTTTACTTGATAGCATGTCTGAAGTTATCGAAGATGTTAAAAAAGAGCTTGTTGGTTCATCGATACTAAACAGTGGTGATCTTATTGTTATTACATCCGGATCACCGTTAAGAGTCAGCGGAGGAACTAATTCTCTTTGCTTGATTCATATCTAAAATAACTCCGAAAGACCTTTTAGAAGGAAGGTATAAGTAATACAATCTCATTCTCATATTGAGCAATATCGTGAAACAAAAAGTCGGAATCAGTGCAATTACAACTTACGTCCCTTCCTATCGAGTCGGACTAGAAGATTGGTGCAATTGGACTGATAATTCTTGGGATAAGATCAGCAACATCATTGGTTCAGGTTTTAGAATGCTTGGCCCTGATGAAAGCATATATACCATGGCAGCAAATGCTGTTCTTGATTTAATCATTGAAAATAAAATTGAACCCAGTCAAGTCGGCTTTCTGGCACTTGGCACTGAATCGAGTACCGATAATTCTGCTGGAACGATCATTATTAAAGGAATGGTTAATGATGAACTTAAGAATAGGGGCATAAACCCCATATCCAATCAATGTGAAGTTCCAGAATTTAAACAAGCTTGTTTGTCAGGAATATACGCACTAAAAAATGCTGTTCGTTATGTCAATTCTGATGCGCCTGAGAAGAAAGCAATCGTGGTTTGCTCTGATATTGCGCTTTATCAGATCGGCTCTTCTGGAGAGCCTACACAGGGAGCAGGAGCGGTTGCTACACTTATTGAATCTAATCCTAAGATTGCTGAAGTTAAGACTGCATTTTCTGGGAGTTCCTCAGAATATCGCCAAATTGATTTTAGAAAGCCCATTCAATATCGAGCTGAAAATTTAAATGGACACTCAGCTTCAGACTTAGACTTGCCTGTTTTCAATGGAAAATATTCTGCAAGTTGTTACATAGATGGGACAATCTCAGCCTTGTCTAACATGAGTCAGAATAGGGGGCAGAGTTTATCCAAATTAATAAATCAAGCAGCAGCTGTATTTATGCATCGACCTTTTCATAAAATGCCGATTAATGCATTTTCTATCTCATATCTCTATGCATTAGCTAATGGTGATGAAGTTGATAATCTAGAACTTGATAATTTGATAGCTCATGCAGATGTTCCATCGGAAGAGATAAAGAAAGAACTAATGGATAGACCTAATTTAGTAACTTTTTTGCAAACTGATATCAATAAAGATTTGTTTCCTAAAACTAATAAAGCACTTAAGTCTCTTAATAAAATCAGACCTTTCAAGGAAAAAGTATTGTCAAAGTTGAAACTGGGTAATGAGTTGACGAAAGAGATGGGTAATATTTATTCAGGCTCTATTTTTGCTTGGTTGGCAGCTGGAATTGAGGATTCAATGAAAAACGGCAAGGCCTTAAGTGGCAAGGATGCTCTATTAATAGGTTATGGCAGCGGGGATGCTGCCGAGGTTATTCCAATTTCATTTACCCAAAATTGCTGCGATGAGGAGAGCAATATTAAATACTCTGCTGCATTCAATGAGCCAGTGAACTTAAACCACAACCAATACATAAAGCTTAGAACAGATAAGGTTTTAGAAGGTGCCCAGCATAAAAAGCCAAAAGGTTTTATCGTTAGCAAGGTTGGAACAGAAGAATCCACTAATTTTCAAGATGCGGGAATCGAGTATTACGAATATCTTAATTAGATCCTATTCGTTTAGGTTTTCTTCATACCAGTCTAGATATCTTTCTAGTCGGTCCTTAATATAGCTTGGTTTACTTAATCCATGATGTTCGCTTGGGTAAACAATAAGTTGTGTTGGGATTTCTAGGTGTTTTAGAGCTTGATACATCTGCTCTGATCCGATTAGGGGTACATTCCAGTCTTCTTCTCCAACTAAAAATAGAGTTGGTGTAACTATCTCATCAGCATTGAAGAATGGATCAGAGACATTTAACCAGGCATCCAAGTTATCCCATGGAGTTCCAAGTTCAAGAACATATTCTCTGATATAGTGATCATGCCCAAATCCGCTTAGGATGTTTGATATACCAGCACCTGAAGTAGCTGCATGGAAACGATTATCTTTTGCAATCACATAATTGGTAAGCATCCCTCCATAGCTCCAACCACCGACTCCTAATTTATTTTCATCGATGTAGCCAAGATCTAGTGCAAAATCTAATGCAGCACTAATATCCTTTGAATCCTCTATGCCCCAGTTAGCAAAAATAGACTTTTGGAATTCAACCCCTCTTCCTGAGCTACCTCTTGGATTGGTTACTAGTACAACATAACCATTTGATGCAAAAAGTTGCCAGTCAAAATCAAAGTATCTTCCATATTGAGATACCGGTCCACCATGGATCCTTATTATAAGAGGATATTTCTTCTTTGGATCAAAATCATGAGGTTTAATCATCATCCCATTAATGTTTAGACCATCAAAGCTCTGAAATGATATAAGTTCAGTTGATCCAACGAGTTTATTTTCTATAAAATCCTTGTTTACTGAGGTAATGGGATTGATTTCACCATTTTTTGAGAGATAAATTTCATCCGGCGTAGTTACTGTGGATGATTGATAAATCAGCAGATCACCAGCGACATAATAGTTACTTGAGTACCAGCTCAAATACATATTTTCTGGAGTAATTTTTTCGAAAGTTTTGTCAGTAAAAGAGTATTCAACAAGCTGACTTTTCATATTGTCTTCAAGAATAAAGTAAAGTTTCTCTCCATTTTCTGACCATTTAGGCATATATGTATTTCTATCGTATATATTTGTAACGAAATCTGTTTCACCTGTTTCCACATCAAGAACTGATACTTCATTAAGTGCATACCAAAGCATTGAGTGCTCACCACCATATATATAGGCTATTTTTTTCCCATCAGGACTCCACTGCGGCCTTGACCCAGCGTCAGGTGAAGAATCTGGGCCATCATGAAAAGTAAGTCGTTTTGCTTCACCACTATTTTCAATATTTTTGATGAAAATATCCCAATTGTTATGTCTGTCAAAATCCCCTTCTTTGGTGACATAAGCGATACTTTTTCCATCAGGAGAAATAGAGGGATAACTATGGTCCCTTTGTCCCGAAGTTATTTGTCTTATTTGCCTAGATTTTGTATTGAATAAAAATAAGTGATCCCATTCGTTTTCAAGGTAACCATCATAATCCCTTTTGAATTGATAACGATCTATAACAATTGGGGGAGATGTCTCTTCATTGGACTCTTCCTCATTATTTTTGTTACCTATGAAAGCAATCGTTTCTCCGTCTCTAGAGATATCATAATCAGTTATATCTCCATCGAAATCAGTTAGCTGTTTCTTTATTCTATTGGATAAATTTAAGGACCATATTTGGTTGTCCTCTTCTCCTGATGTTCTAATTCCGGATGATATAAAGAAGATTGATTTTGAATTGCTTGAAAGCTTTACTGATGAGAAAGTCATTCCTTTTGGGCCATCAGATTCAAGTAGTTTAATCTTTTTCCCTTTCTCTATATCAAGAAAGTAGAGTATTTGCTTAAAGCAGTCATATTTATCCTCAGCTTGGCTAGTTGAGAATATGACACCATTACCATCATTAGTCATATCCGAAAAAGTAATATCTTTGATCGAGTATATGTCTTCAGTTTTAAATGAGTCCTTTGCGTGTGAGGGCGAAATTAAAAATATCAAAGCTAATATGGAAAATATTTTGTTTTTAGCCAAAACTATTACCTATTTCTAGATTTTAAGGAGCATGCTTTTCACTTTTAAGTGTTTTCAACATACAAAAGATAAAAATTGGAAATAAGATTAGCAAAGGTGGTGACATAAGTAAGATGACATCCATAGCTATTCGATTACTGTTTATTAAGAACAAAGCCGCTGGAAGTATTGACAGCACAAATGCCCACATTAGTCGATTTTTTCGAGCTGGCTCACTTTCCTCATTTGTCACTTCTTGAACGTGAGATGCAAGAATATATGAGACTGAATCATAGGACGTAGCAACAAATATAATCACAATAATTGAGTATGCTAAGACAAATATTTCACCGTAAGGAAGTGTCATTAGGATTTTAGTCGATGTTGCCTGATGACCAATATCTGAAAGTGTTTGCGTGACATTCATTTGCCCAGTTAGCTCTAAGTTAATTGCATAATTTCCTAAAATAGAGAAAAACAAGAAGCATCCAAGTGATCCAAAAACCAACATTCCTAAAACCACTTCTTTTAATGTTCTGCCTTTTGAGACTCTGGCAACAAATAAACCAACTTGAGGACCTAGTGCTATCCACCATGCCCAATAAAAAATAGTCCATGCTTCGGCAAACTCAGAATCCTCAACAATCCCAAGGGTATTCATTGCAAAAAAATTCTTTCCTAATTCAGACATTGCCTGAGAAGTTAAAGTGAATATTTCTCCAGCTGGACCAAGTGCTAGAACTCCCAGCAGAAATAAAAGTGAAATGATTATATTAATATTACTTATAACCCTGATCCCACTATATATTCCTCGGTAAACACTGAAGGCGAATAGTCCTGTGCAAATTGCCAGCATAGATAAATCAAGATTGAGATCATGGTTAATATTTAAAAGCTCAGAGAAGCCTGCACCAATAATTGGAACATATAATCCGATTGATCCTCCAGATGCTCCAATCAAAACAAGCACAAAAATGAAATCCACGATTCGACCAAAAGTTGTTTTTTCTACAACATTGTCTTTTGATGTCCTCATCGCTGAACTCAATCGAAGTGACCCGATATTATGTTTATAAAATGGGACAGCAACTGCAATTGCTGGAATGGTATACAAAGCCCATCCCGTGAAACCCCAATGAAAGACACCATATGCAGATGCAAGATGATAGGCCCTATCAGAGAATGGTTCAATACCAAACAAGCCCTCGCCTGCATAATATGCCCATTCAACGATCGACCAATACAAAATACCGCCACCAATCCCAGAGCAAAAGAGCATGCATGCCCAGCTGAATAATGAATAATCGGGATTGATATCATCGCCACCTAATCGATGACTGCCAAATTTTGAGAAAGCAATGTATAGAACAAAAAGAAGCATGCATGCACCAAATATCATGTAAGTCGCACCGAAGATATCTACAGTCAATAAGTAGGTGCTTCTGATAAAATCAGCCGATTCTTTTGGATAAAGTGCAATGGGTGTCGCGATTAGTGCAATTGCCCCCAGTACTGAGAGAGTCGTGATCTTGTCGGTGCTGCTATTTGTCATCTATAGCCAATTCAGATTCTGCATAATTTTTCGCCATTTCACCAACCAAGAAAAATTCAAAGGTTGTCAGAACAACAAAAATTAAAAAAAATACACTCAAGGTAACGATTATTTCTCTCACTTTGCACTCGCGATCAATTGTTAAATACAGTGTCTTTGTGTCAAGACATAAGAAGTGTATCATATAGGATTCTGACCTCAATTTTAATTAGATGTATGAGTAAACCAAAGGACATTGATAGAAGTAAGGGAAAGCTTCCACAAAAAGAAAAAGGATCTTTGACCCCAATTATGACCTCCACAATCGAGGAGACCAGAAGGCATCAGCTTGAAAGATTGGCGGCCTCATTCAGATTATTTGCATATTATGGGTTTGACGAAGGTTTGGCCGGACATATTACGCTCAGGGATCCAGAGTATAAGGATCACTTTTGGGTTAATCCGCTTGGAATGAACTTTGCACATATCACAGTCTCAGATTTATTATTGGTCAAGGAAGATGGTGAGATTATTCAAGGCGAAAGACCAATTAATCCAGCTGCTTTTTTCATTCATTCAGCGATTCATGCAGCCAGACCAGATGTAAATTCAGCGGCACATGCCCATTCTATATATGGAAGAACTTTTTCGACATTAGGAAAGGTATTAGATCCCATCACTCAAGATGCAGCGATGTTCTATGAAGAGCAATCGCTTTATTCCGATTATGGCGGAGTAGCCTTTGATAAAGGAGAGGGCGAAGAAATAGCCAAAGCACTTGGTGAAAAAAGAACTGCAATATTGCAAAATCATGGAATATTAACCACTGGTCAAACCGTTGATGTTGCCACCTGGTTGTTTATTTCTATGGACAAATGTTGCCAAAGCCAGTTATTAGCAGAAGCGTCGGGAAAACCAATTATCATTCCGGATGAAATGGCAGAGCATGCTAAAAAACAGGCAGGGACAGATCTGATTCTTTGGGCTAGCTTTCAGCCTCTTTATGATCTTATTTATGAACTATCACCAGATTTTTTGGATTAGAAGATGCAACACACATTAGAGAAGCAAAAAATTCAGTCAAGACGCCAAATCTATCCAAGTCTATCTATGAGAATAGATCGTCTTGATCGAATGCTTGATATGATGCTTGAATATCAAACACAAATACCAGAAGCATTATCAGAAGATTTTGGTCACCGACCTGAAATGCTGACGAAATTTGCTGAACTAGTAGCCACATTCGATTCAATACACTTTATCAAAAAAAATCTAAAATCTTGGATGAAGCCAGAGAGAAGGAAGGCAACTCCTCCATTTAACTTATTTGGCGCTAAGGCTTACATCCAATATCAGCCCGTAGGTGTTGTAGGGATCATAAGTCCATGGAATTATCCATTTAATTTGACTTTTGGCCCACTTGCAGTGGTTCTTGCTGCCGGCAATAGAGCAATGATAAAACCATCCGAATATACACCAAGATCATCCAGCTTAATGAAATCCATGATTAATAAATATTTCGATGCTGATGAAGTTGAGGTATTTCCTGGAGATGCTTCTGTTGGCCAAGAATTTAGCTCGCTGCATTTTGATCACCTGTTATTTACTGGTTCAACCTCGGTTGCAAAAAAAGTCATGGAAGCTGCATCAAAAAATTTAGTCCCTGTAACACTAGAACTGGGCGGGAAATCACCTGCAATCATTGGTGAAAGCGCAGACTTAAAGAAAGCATCGGATAGAATCTGGAATGGAAAATTGATGAATGCAGGACAAACTTGTATTGCACCCGATTATGTCTATGTCAAAGAAGAGATTCTTGGAGATTGGATGGAGGCAACTAACAATTCTATCTCATTAATGTACCCCTCTATTTTTGATAATGACGATTACACGTCAGTGGTTAATGAAGGACATTATGCAAGACTTGATGGCTATATTGAGGATGCAAAAAATAAGGGGGCTGATGTCATAGAGATTAATCCAGCAAACGAGTCAGAAAAATCCCACAATAAAATGATGCCCACAATTATTCTTAATGCAACCGATGATATGTTGGTGATGCAGGAGGAAATATTTGGTCCGATTATGCCAGTTAAAACTTACAATCAAATTGATGAAGTTGTTGATTACATCAATTTGCACGAAAGACCGCTTGGGCTTTACTATTTTGGAAATAAAAAGAGCGAAGAAGAATTTGTCATGTCTAATACTGTTTCTGGCGGTGCCGCACTCAATGATGTTATTTTTCAATTCATACAGGACGATCTTCCTTTTGGAGGCATTGGTCCTAGTGGAATGGGAAATTACCACGGGATTGAGGGTTTTAGAACCTTTTCTCATGCAAGAGGGGTTTATAAACAAACATCGTTTGAGACTGTTTTGAAGCTGATGCGACCACCGTTTGGTAAATTAGTCGATCAAATTGTTTCAACCAAGATAAAAAAGTAATTGAGCCTAACCATTAATTCACTCATAAAAGAAAAAATACATGATCTGGGCATCGATGTAATCGATAGACATATCTTTCTTTGCGCAGATCAAACTGAACCAAAGTGTGCACCCAAGAGAAAAACGTTGGAATCCTGGGATTTTCTCAAGGCAAGACTTGCAGAGTTAGAGATTGATAATCGAGGCGGCATTTACCGATCAAAAGTTAACTGCCTTAGAGTTTGCTCGAATGGTCCAATCGCAGTTGTTTATCCAGATGCTGTTTGGTATCAAAACTGCACTCCTGATGTTTTAGAAAGAATCATCCAAAAGCATCTGATAGAGGGCATAATTGTTGATGAGTATGTTATTTCAAAGCCGAGTTGATGGTTTCGAATAAATAGGTCTCATTTGCTCTTTGGATGAGATAGGCATGAATATCCTCGACATCCCGTTCGCTTAAACGACTTGCAAATCCAACCATTCCTTTATCGACATAAAGTCCACCGAGTGTGATCGCATTGAATTTCTCATGAGTTTCAACTGACATATACCTGAGATCAGCCAGTACTCCGCCTCCAACGGCACCAGCTCCATGGCACATATGGCATTCCCAATGATACAGGTCTTCGCCTCTGGCAATACTTGCTTGATCTTCTATAGGTGCGGGAGGTTTTGGCATCTCTAAATTTCTTGGCCTTTCTGGAAGTTTTAAATCACCGTCTAGTGCGAAAGTAACTATCCGCCCATTGATGGGCCCACCGGTATTCTTAGGCGGCAGGCCGGCCTGAAGTGCAAACACTCCTCCATAACCAACGACGACACTGACATATTGTCTTCCATCAATGCTATACGTGATGGGGGCGGCGACAATTCCGTTCTTCAAGTCTTCGCTCCATTTTTTTTCGCCAGACTTTGCATCATATGCAACAAGTTCACCATCAGACGTGCCTTGAAAGACAAGATTGCCATCCGTCGATAAAACTCCCCCATTCCAAGGGAGTGTTAGATATTGCTTCCAAACCTCCTTTTGTTCGACTGGATCCCATGCACTCAGACGACCTCTTATACTTCTTGCCAATAGCATTAGCTGAAGAAGATTCTTAGGCGGTGCCATGACTGTTAGATCACCCGCAGTATTCCATCCTTTAGCATCGTATTCATAATCATCATCTTTCTTCATCGGCATATAGAGCTCTTGAGCCGGAATGTAGACCAAGCCCGTTTTCGGGTTATATGACATGGGCATCCAATTGTGTCCACCAAGAGCGCCAGGAAAGATTAGTTTTTCGGCTTCATCATAATCAGCCAGCTCTGTTTTGACCGGTCTTCCAGTTTCGAGATCAATATGACTGGCCCATGTGGCTTGAACGTATTTTTCTGCTGATAGAAGTTCACCGTTTGTTCGGTCAATCACGTAAAAGAAACCATTTTTAGGAGCTTGCATCAGTACTTTCCTTGCTTCGCCTTTGATAGTGATGTCAGCAAGAATGATGTGTTGAGTCGCTGTATAATCCCAATTATCTCCTGGTGTTGTTTGATAGTGCCATACGTATTCTCCAGTCTCCGGTCTTAAAGCAACTATTGAAGACACAAATAAATTATCCCCGCCACCCGGGCTTCTAATCTTATAGTTCCATGGGGAAGCATTGCCAGTGCCAATGTAGAGAAGATCTAGTTCAGGATCATACGCCATTGAGTCCCATACTGTTCCACCACCACCATATTCCCACCATTTAGCTCCTTTCCAAGTTTTAGAAGCCATTTCCATTGCTGAATTCTCAAATCCTTCGTCAGGGTTTCCTGGAACCGTGTAGAAACGCCATGCCATTTCACCATTGTCAGTATCGTAAGCACTGACATATCCTCTGACCCCAAAATCAGCACCTCCATTGCCAATGATCACTTTATCTTTAATAATCCTTGGAGCACCCGTGATGCTATATGGCTTGCTGTTATTGACTGTCATTTTCTCCCAAATGACTTCGCCTGTTTTGGCATTTAGTGCTATGAGTCTCCCATCCAATGTTCCGACAAATATTTTTCCTTCCCAAATTGCAACGCCTCGATTAACTACGTCGCAACAAACAAAATAAGCTTTTTCTTTTGGCACCTTTGGATCAAACTTCCAGAGCAATTCCCCATTAAGAGCATTGTGAGCATATACCACGCTCCATGCACCTGTAGAAAACATGACACCATCAGAAACAATTGGGGTTGCTTCATGACCCCTATTGCTGTCAAGATCCGCAAACCATTCTATTCCGAGCCGATCAATATTCACTGTATTGACCTGATTCAATTCACTGAATCTTTGTTCATCATAAGTTCTGCCATGAGATAACCACTCTTGGCTATTGTTTTTGGATTTCTCAATCGAATCTCCATTGACTTGAAAATCAGCACCATGAACTTCCGATAGAAGTAAGGAAAAAAGAGCGAATGATAGTATTTTAGAGAAAAATTTCATGAAAATATTCTACAACAAAATTGCCCTATTTATTTTTGCACTTAAAAACTTTTTCGTGGTTGTTTGACTTTTGGTTTAATTTATATTCATCTATGAAATCTAAAGATTAAAGGGGGAACCATGATCCTTAAGTTCAAATATTCATTTTTAATTACAGGCGCCTTATTTATTTTCTGCGGAACATTCAATGTTCAATCTCAAATCAATGAAAAAGAGCTGATCAATTATGCTTATGAATCAACATACAAACCGGTAGAGAGCGATAAGACAATTATCATCAATGCGAATATTCTGACAGGGCGAGGCGACTCAGTATTGGGGGGCGCCATTTTAATGGAAAACAATAAGATTATAGCGATTGGTGAGGGCATAGACACTTCAGATGCAAACATCGTAGATGCCGAAGGCAAATGGGTGACACCAGGCATTATCGATATACACTCTCACATGGGTGTTTATCCTGCGCCAAGCTTAAGATCAAACTCTGATGGAAATGAGGCAACCAGTCCATCTACTCCCCATGTTTGGGCTGAGCATTCGGTTTGGACACAAGACCCACAATATACTTTGGCCTTGAAAGGTGGAGTCACTTCTTTTCATGTACTGATGGGATCTGCAAATTTGATAGGTGGCAGAGGCGTGACCCTAAAGAATGTTCGAAGCAGGACGGTCCAAGGCATGAAATTCCCAAATGCACCTTACTCTCTGAAAATGGCATGCGGTGAGAATCCAAAAAGGGTATATGGTGGAAGAAACACAGAGCCGCAAACACGTATGGGAAATGTTGCAGGTTATCGAAAGGAATGGATTAAAGCACAAACATACCAAAAGCGTATTAATGAGTATTCTGAAAAGTCAGATGAAGCGAAAGAAATGATTGATAGCCCAACTCGAAACATCGGGATGGAAACTCTGGTCGGTGTTTTAGAAGGCGATATTTTGGTTCATATGCATTGTTATCGAGGCGAAGAAATGGCAGTGATGCTGGATGTAGCAAAGGAATTTGATTATAAAATAAACACTTTTCATCACGCTGTAGAAGCCTATAAGA
>Ga0114933_10000350_pt1 | contig 56408 bp, 45 predicted proteins | sample 4SBtaG_FD_89691 | JGI IMG/M metagenome (GOLD analysis project Ga0114933, IMG submission 89691) | Deep subsurface microbial communities from Kolumbo volcano to uncover new lineages of life (NeLLi) - 4SBTROV12_W25 metaG | ecosystem: Environmental > Aquatic > Marine > Volcanic | place: Kolumbo...
CAGCTCCGAGAGCAGCGCGGGCACGGCGGGCACCTCGAACTTCCCGCGCTTCTTCAGCGTGGCGAGCGGGGTGCCGGGAACGACCGTGACGGTGAGCGCGGCAAAAAACGCGGGGTCCATCTCGGTCACCAAGCGAGCCGTGGCCTCGGCGTGCGCTTGGCTTCGCTCGGGCGCGATGCCCAGGAGCGCGATCACGCTCATCTTCATGCCCGCGGCGTGCGCCTTCTGCGCCGCGCGCACGTGGCCCTCGAAGGTGTCGCCCTTCGCAATGGATTTCAGCGTCTTGTCATCGCCCGACTCCGGGCCGATGTAGAGGGTGCTCAGCCCGAGCTCCCGCAGGCGTTCGAGCTCGGCGTCCGTCTTGTCACAGATGTTGCGAGCCATCGCGTAGCAGGAGACGCGACGAAGGTTTGGGAAACGTTGCTTGCAGCGTTCGAGGATCGGCACCCAGTGCGACATCGGCATCGTGAGCGCGTCCCCGTCCGCGACGAAGACCTTCTCGATGTGAGGTCCCGCCTGCTTCGCGGTCTCGTCGATGTCCCAGAGCGATTCATCCAGCGGGCGGAGCGCAAACTCCTTGTCCCGGTACATATCGCAGTACGTGCAGTGGTTCCACGAGCAGCCGATGGTGGCTTGCAGGATGTACGCGTCGGCTTCCGACGGTGGGCGGTAGATTCGGCCGACGTAGCGCATGAGGCCTCGACGAGATGGCTCCTTCCGCGCCGCCGTGCAAGGCTCGGACTCGGTGCAGACCAACGACGTCACGATCCTCGGGGGCGGCCTCGCTGGCCTCTGTATGGCCCGCCAACTCCGACGCGAGGCGCCCGACGCCAGCGTCGTGGTGGTGGAGCGAGTCCAGCGGCCCCTCCCGGAGGCGGCGCACAAGGTCGGGGAGTCGAGCGTCGAGCTCGGCTCACGCTACTTCGAGCACACGCTCGGTCTGGGTGAGCACCTCCGGGACAAACACCTGATCAAGAACGGCCTGCGGTTCTTTCCGGGCGGCGGAAAAGATCACAGCCTCGCCGACCGGGTCGAGATCGGGCCGCCTCAGATGCCGCGCGTGCCCTCCTTTCAGATCGACCGGGGGCTCTTCGAGAACGATCTGCGCGCGCTCGTCGAGGCCGATGGCGTGACCCTGCTCGAGGGTGTGAGCGTCAAGGAGGTCTCGCTCGGCCAGCCCCACGCCGTGACGCTGGACGATGGGCAGGTCCTGAAGAGCCGATGGGTGGTGGACGCGACAGGGCGTCGGCGCCTCATGGCTCGTCAGCTCGGCTTGCAGGAGGCCAATACACACGTCTCGCACGCGGCCTGGTTCCGGGTCGACGGCCGCCTCGACGTCGATCACCTGGTGCCCTCGGGCGACACGAAGTGGCACGGCCGTGACCTCGACGACATCCGCTGGCTCTCGACCAACCACTTGATGGGGGTGGGCTACTGGGTCTGGCTGATCCCGCTTTCGACCGGTCACACCAGCGTCGGCATCGTCACACATGGCGCGGTGCACGCGTTCGACGCGATCCGCACGCTGGACAAGGCCCTCGGTTGGATCGCCGAGCACGAACCCGCGCTGAGCCCCGAGCTGGCCAAATACGAGGTGGCCGATTTCCTCTGCCTCAAGGACTACAGCTACGGCGCCAAGCAGGTGTTCTCGAGCGACCGTTGGGCGCTGGTCGGCGAGGCGGGGCTCTTCGTCGATCCCTTCTACAGTCCGGGCTCCGACTTCATCGCGCTGGCCAACGCCTTTGCGGGTGAGCTGATCGGGAGCGATCTCAGCGGCAAGCCGATCACCGAAGAAGCGGCCTACTTCGACTTCTTCTACCGGCGCCTCGCCGCCATCTCGACGGCGACCTACGAGGGAGCCGCTGAGGCCTACGGTCAGCCCCGCGTGATGGCGGCCAAGATTTACTGGGACAACACGAACTACTGGTCGTTCGTCTGCCAGTACTTCTTCCAGGAGATCTACCGGCTGCCGCTGGCTGAGCAGAAGGCGTTCTTGCCCGTCTGTGAGCGCTTCGCCTCTCTGAACCTCAGAGCACAGCGCATGTTCACCTGGTGGGCCCAGCACGCCGATGACCCGGTCGAGCGTCAGCACGTGATCATGCCGCCGATCCCCTCGATGCTCGCCAACCTGCACCTCGATCTGGAGCGCGAGATGAGCCCCGATGAGGCTCACGTCTACCTCCGCGAGAAGGCCGACGCGGCTGAGCAGCTACTCACCGACCTTCTCCTGCGCGCCGTCACCGAGCTCGGTGCTGAGCAGGGCGCCCGCATGGTCGAAGCGATCGAGGCTCGAAGCTGGCCACTGGATGGCCTGGCGGCGCGCGTGAACGCCGAGCGTGGCGGGCGCCGCGGTCGACGCAAACGCCTCCATCGCCTTTCCAGGGATCTCGAGCGCACGCTCGGGGCCGCCCGCGGATCGCTCCTCGAGGCTGCCGAGCGGGTCTTCGCGAGCGAACTGGCCGCTTCCCCCGAGGCCTGACGACGCGAAAAAGTTGGGCGTCGATCCCGACGAGATCAGGATGCGGGGGTGGTGACGTCAGCCTCGTCTTGGCACCCCTCCGATCGCAGCCGGCCCGAGATCCGTCGCGGCCGCTTCGGTTCGGCGGCGCCGAGGCCTGAAGCGGCACGGTCATGACGACCTTCCTCGACGCCTTCAAGAGCAAGGCCGCGCTGCTTCAGCTGCCGCTGGGCTTCTCCTCCGGCCTGCCCAACCCGCTCGTGACCGGCACGTTGACGGCCTGGATGGCGACCGAGGGCGTGGACCTGACGAGCATCGGCATCTTTGGGCTCGCCAGCCTGCCCTACAACTTCAAGTTCCTCTGGGCGCCCCTGCTGGATCGGTTCAGTCCGCCGTTTCTGAGTCGACGGCGCAGCTGGATGGTGGTCTTTCAGGGGCTGCTCTGTCTCGCCATCTTCGGCCTCGGTGCGATCGACCCGGTCGAAGGCGCGGGCGCACTGGCGGGCATGGTCGTGCTCGTCACCTTCCTGGCCGCGAGCCAGGACATCGTCGCCGACGCCTATCGGACCGATGTGCTGCCCGAGCACCAACGCGCGTCGGGAGCGGCGATCTTCGTGGCGGGTTATCGCTTCGCGCTGATCGCCAGCGGCGGCCTGGCCTTGATCCTCAGCGACCACATGAGCTGGCGCCAGGTCTATTGGGGCATGGGCTCGGTGATGCTCCTCGGAGTTTTGGCCACGCTCCTGGCTCCGCCTCCCGAAGTGGAGGCGAGACGTCCCCGCGACTTCAAGGAGTCGGTCGTCGCTCCGCTGCGCGAGTTCTTCTCGCGCAAGGGCGCGTGGGTGATGCTCGCGATCATCATCTCCTACAAGGTCGGGGACGCGGTCGCGGGTCATCTGCTGACGCCCTTCTTGATGGAGGTCGGTTTCACGCGCACCAGCATTGGAGGCGTGCAAAAAGTCTTCGGGCTCATCGCCACGATCGTGGGCTCGCTCGCCGGCGGCGGCTTGGTGTCGCGCTACGGTCTGCGCCGCTGCCTGATCGCCTTTGGCATCCTTCAGGCGGTGGCCAACGGGCTCTACGCCGTGCTCGCGGTGGTGGGGCACAGCTACCCGCTGCTCGTGGCCTCGATCGGCGTCGACAACTTCTTCAACGGGCTCGGCACGGCGGCGTTCGTTGCGTTCTTGATGACGCTTTGCCACCGCAAACACACCGCCACGCAGTACGCGCTGCTCTCGAGCGCGATGAGCATCGGCGGTCGACTGATCGGCTCGAGCGGCGGGGCGATCGCCGAGTATGCCGGCTGGCCGGTCTTCTTCGGCGTCACCATCGTCGCCGCGATCCCAGGGATTGTCCTGCTGACGCTGCGCCCACTCGCAGAGCCGGACCACGCGACCCTCGAGGCGGCGGTGGAGGAAGCCAAGGGTGGCTGAACTGGAGGCGCTCACGGCGCTCCTCGACGCGGCCGTAGAGGGAGGCATCCCCGCCGCGCAGTCCTGCGTGTTGCGCGCCGGGCGGATCGCGCATCGCTCGGCGCACGGTTCGCGTGGGTCGGGTCAGGCGGTGAATCTCGAGAGCCTCTTTGACGTCGCGAGCGTGACCAAAGCGGCAGCTACGACAACCCTCGCCGCGGTCTTCGTGTCGCGAGGGATGCTCGACCTCGACGCGCTCGTGCCCGACTACCTCGGCCTGCCGGCTCCCGCCGTCAGCGTGCGCTCCTTGCTCGCCCATGGCAGCGGGTTTCCTCCCTGGGCGCCGCTCTTCGCTTCGGCGGACTTTCCCGAGGGCGCTCACCGGGTCCGCAGGCTCGAGGTCGCGCTGAGGACGACGCGCTTCAGCCGCGCCAGGGCGCACATCATCGACGCCGTCCTGAGGACTCCGCCCGAGCACACGCCGGGCCGCCGAGCCTACAGCGACCTCGGCTTCATCACCCTGGGTGCCGTGCTCGAGAAGGTCGGGGGAGCACGCCTCGATGAGCTCTTCGAAGCCGCCGTGCTCGCCCCACTCGGGCTCGAGGGGCCACGCTTCTTCGACCTCTCCGACGACCTACCCAGCGGACCCGAGATCATCCCCACCGGCGTCACCCGACCTCGTGAGCCTGCGCCGGGGCAGGAGACGCTCTACGGGGTCCCGGACCAGGACGAAGCCGAAGACCCGGGTGAGGTCGACGACGACAACGCTTGGGCGATGGGCGGGATCGCGGGCCACGCGGGGCTCTTCGCGACCGCCGGGCACCTCGCTCGGATCGGGCGGGCGTGGCTGGAGGAGATTCACGGCGCCGAGCGACTCGGAGCCGGCGACGCGCTGCGACTCTTTGCCCGTCCGGACACGACGACCTCTGGCGCGGAGCGAGGTCTCGGCTTTGACCGGCCGACCGGGCCTCAGTCGACGGCCGGCCCTTCCTTCGGCCGGACCGGACCGCTCGGGGCGATCGGCCATCTCGGGTTCACGGGCTGCGCGCTCTGGGTCGATCTGGATCGCGAGATCGTCGCGGCGCTCGTCACCAATCGGGTCCGGCCCGGGCGGGCGCACGTGAGCGGCATCCGAGCCCTGCGCCCCGCGTTCTTCGAGACCGCCTGGCGCGGTCTCACGTGAGGCCTAGGGGAGCCGCTCTTTGATCCATCGCCGCCGCCGCGCGCGCCCCTCTGCGACGTTGCGCTGCAGCACGCTCAGATCTTCTCGACGGAACCAGAGGAAGACCATCGTAACCAAGAGCAGCTCGTTACAAACGGCCAGGACGATGAAGATCGACGTTTGGTCGATGGTCAGGATCACGTAACCGATCGCGTAGCCGAGGGCCGGGATCCCGAGTCGCCAGTCGATCGCCGGCGCACAGAGCCCGGTGACGACGGCCCACGTGATGAACTGGTGCCGGAAGGTGACCGCCGGGTCCATGCCGCCCACCAGGTACTCGGCGCCGTGCGCCATGAACCCCGAGAGCATCGCCAGGCCCACCGCGGAGGCGAGCACGCGATTCACCCGCGTGCGCAACATCGATTCCCGGGCCCAGATCCCCAGCCCGATGATCAGCGCCAGCACCACACCGTGGAAGATCATCGGCATCTCGTGGTTGGGCGTGATCGTCGAGTCTCGCCAGACGGCGATCTCCATCACGACCGGAGAGACGCTCCATATCGAGCCGACGATCATGGCCAGGAAGGCCCGCGTCCGGCGTCCCGTGCTGGGGTCCGTGTCGGCGCGGATGGCGCGCAGCTTCTCGTCCTCGGCCAGGCGGATCTTCCTGGCCTTCTCCACCCGAGCGACCAGCGCCTCGGGCGCCTTGGTCAGCTCTCCGATCAGTGTCTTCGCGGCCTCTGGCTCACCCTCTTGGAGCTCGTACTCCACCATCTTGGTGATCGCCGCGTCCAAGCCCTGGCGCGCTGCGTCACACTCGGGCCACACCTCGAGGGCGTGTCGGTAGGCGAACCGGCAGCCGCCGAAGCAGTGGTAGATCGGCTGTCGGTCTTCGAGCTCGTCTTCTTCGGCCACCGCGGCCAAGAGCTCGCCGAGCTCCTCGAGGCGCGCGTCGGCCTTCGCGGTCAGCGTGGCCGCGTCGCGGTGCTGCAAAAAACCTTGCAGCGCGATGCGCAGCTGCTCGGCGGTCTCGAAGCGGCCGTGCGGGTCAGGATCCATCGCGCGCCGGATCACGACCCGCAGCTCGTCCGGCACCTCGTCCGGGATCATCGGATTGGAGTCGACGATCTGAGCCACGAGCTCCATCAGGGTCTCGCCTTGGTGCGGCGGTTCGCCCGCCACGATCTCGTAGAGCAGGGCTCCGAGCAGGTAGACGTCTGTCCGCTCCGAGAGCCGGCTGACCGGGCCGCCGAGCATCTCGGGCGCCATGTAGAGCGGCGTGCCGGCCATGTCCTTGGCGTCGGACGCGAGCGGCAGCCGTCCCGAGCCGTCGTCTTCGAGGCTGACCGCGATCCCCCAGTCGACGAGGTAGACCTCGCCGAACTCACCGACCATGACGTTTTCTGGTTTCAGGTCTCGGTGGAGCACGCCGCGGCTGTGCGCAAAATGCACCGCGTTGCAGACTTGGAGCAGGACGCGCAGGTTCCACTCGAGCAGATCGTCCTCGCGCAGCCGCTGACGCACCGCCGCAGCGTCGTGCATGAGCGATTCCCAGCCGGTGCCCTCGATCTTCTTGAGCACGACCAGCGGACTGCCGTCCTCTTCGAGCGCCACGTCGTAGACGGGCACGACGTTCGGGTGTTCGAGGCTGCCGGTGATCCACGCCTCTCGGAGCAGCTTGATCGTGGCGCGCTCGCTCTTCGCGCCCTTCTTCAACGTCTTCACGGCGACGCGTCGATCGAGCGTGCGCTGCGTTCCGAGGCGCACGATGCCCATGCCGCCCTCGCCGATCGTGCCGTGCAGCTCCAGGCGTCGCGAGATGGTGGACGCGCCGTCGAGCTCCGTGAAGAGCGCGATGGCGCGCTCGCCGCCGGTGTCGACCGCGCGCTGGCGCGGCTCGATCGTCGAGTTCAGGTGCGCCTCGATCGTCGCGCCGTCTTCACCGATGCGGTCCAGGATCGACTCGACGGTCGCCTGGAGCTCGTCCGGAATCCCCATCGACTCGGATCCTGGGGCAATCGAGGCGCGATGGGAAGGGGTGAGCTTCAGCCCTCCGACGGAAGCCAGGTGCCGTGAAAGCCGAAGGGCACCCGGCGCGGCATGTGCACGCGCGCGATCGGTCCGTCGTGAACACGCGTCGCGTCGAGCACGGCTACGTAGCTGCGCCCCGTGGTGTTCTCGAAGACCATGCTGAGCACGTAGCCCTCGTCTTCGCCCTCGCCGGCCGAAACGAAGATTGCCTCGTCCGGTTGGCCCGTGCCCGACTCCCAGACCTGTGTCTCTCCCGAGACCCGGTCGTGCTTGTTGATGCCGATGGGCGTGGCGACCTCACGCGGGCCTCCGCCGGGGAATCGGAGTGAGTACGCCATCCGGTAGTCACGCGCGGCCCGCCGCGGGTCGATGGTCGGGAAGTCCGCGGAGCCGTCGTGCAGCTGGTCCTCGCGCACGGTCCCCGCGTTCAGGCTCAGTTCCCACCGCCATGGCGTAGGCGTGACGGTCGGGTCCGAGAGGCTGTTGACCCAGATCTCGGGCATGCGGCAACCGTCGAGCACGATGCGTCCGTCGGCGGTCTCGTACGCGTTGAACGAGTGGAACATGAAACACGTGTCGACTTCGAACCACCGCACCTCGGTCGAGCTGCCGTCGCGCGCCATGACGCCGATGCGCGCCGGCGCATCCGCGGCCCAGCGGAACGGGAAACCGCTGTCGAGCCGCTCGCTGTCGAAGTGGATCGGCAGGTCGAAGAAGAGCACGTACGACTCGGTGATCTGGAAGTCGTGCATCATGGACGCGTGATCCATGTCGATCTCGACGCTCGTCGTCAGGGCGCCGCTCGCGTCCACCACGTGGTAGGTGAGGAAGGGCGCAAACGGGGAGTATCCGATGAAGAACATCTCGCCCGTGACCGGATCGATCTTTGGGTGCGCCGACATGGGTCGCTGCAGCTGACCCCCGAAATCGTAGTCCCCGACGGTGGACAGATCGTCCGGTGAGATTTCATACGGGACGGCCACCTCGTAGAGCGAGAGCAGCTTCCCGGCGTGTGCACGAATGGACGTGTTCGCCACGTTCGCGCCGAGCCCACTGGGCGCACCCGTCTCGAGCGCGAGCGTGCGCACGAAGCGGTTTCGGTACCAGAGGGCTCGCCCGCCCTCGAGGCGCACGCCGTGCAACATGCCGTCCCCGGTAAACCAGTGGGAGGACTCATCGGCCGCCGGGTTCGCGCCATTGCGGAGGAAGAGCCCGTTGAGCTCCGGCGGCAAGCTGCCCTCCACCTCGAGATCAAACGCCTCGATCTCGTCGTGCACGGGCGCGTAGTTGCCGCTCAGCCACCACCGGCCATCCGGGTCCGCTGGCAGTTCTGGAGCGACCGGGTCAGCGCAACCGCCGAACGCGTGGGCGAAGAGAAGGGAGGTGCCGGTGGCACCGCCGATGCGGAAGAGGTCGCGACGACCGATCATGGCTGGCTCCTTTGGCTCGTGAACAGGTGGGGTCAGAAGGGCAGGTTGAAGTTCAGGTCCAGGTCGAACACGACCTCCGTCGCGGTCGTCACGGCGACCGAAGGCGAGGCGAAGCCCATGATGGCGATGAGGTCGCCGCGATCGGGGCCGGCCATCGTCGGGTCCGTGGCGACGACGGTCATGTTGTCGTCGAGGAACGCGGTGACGAAGTAGGGCTCGGCGCGCGGCGGGATGCCGGGCACGGTGTAGGAGACCGAGGCGCCGTCCCCGCTCATGTCGACGTCCTCGAGTCGGGCGCTGGCGATGAGCATCGCGCTGTCGCGGTTCATCACCGGGTCGACGTCGAAGATGGCGATGTAGAGGCTGCCTCGCCCGCCTGCGGCCGGCGCGGCGCTCCGGGTGATCGTGCCGGTCAGCGTCGCACCACCGCCCATCGGCGCGCTCGCGTCGATCGGACCTGGGCCCATGTCGCCCGCATCGAGGCCAGGAGCCGGCGGTCCGGCGTCAGAGCCATCGGGGAGAGGAGCCCCGGCGTCGGTTCCGGGGCTCGTGGCGGCATCGGAGGCCGGCGGGGTTCCGGCATCCGTGCCGGGCGCGGCGGGGTCAGATCCGCAGCCGACGAGGAGACAGAGGGCGGCGAGAGTGGCGAGTCGTGTGTGCATGACCCGGCCCTAGTACCCGCTACAACTGCTTGCTGCAAGTGCGACTTCTTACTTTCATCGAATGAAACGAGAGCGGCTTAGTTCGCGAAGCCCCTGCAACCCTGCGAATCGATGGCGTAAGCTGCCGGGTCCATGGGTGAAGACGCGTTTGTAAAGGTCTCGGTGCTCGCGAAGATGAGCGGCGTGCCAGCGGCAACCATCAAGCACTACGTGCGGGAAGGCCTGCTTCCAGAGCCGACCCGCACGAGCAAGAACATGGCCTACTACGACCCGAACCTGGTCGACCGCATCCAGCGGATCAAAGAGCTCCAGCGCACGCGGTTCTTGCCGCTGAAGGTCATCAAGACCGTGCTCGATGAGTCCGAGCTGGAGAACCAAGACGAGACGGTTACGGCCACCATCGCTCGCGTGCTCCAGCAGACCTCGGGCGAGCAGCGCACGCGCGACGAGCTCTTCGACCTGGGGGTGGCGCCGCCGCAGCTCGAGGCGCTCCGGCAGCTCGGCGTGGTTCGGCCGATCGCCGATTGCGAAGAAGAAACCTACGCGGGAGATGACGTGGAGATCCTCCGCGTGCTCGGCGCGGCCCGAAAAGCGGGCCTCAGCGAGGGCATGTTGCCGATGGAGATCCTCGGCAACTACGCCAACCGCCTCCGCGAGCTCGTCGACGCCGAGCTCGCTCTCTTCCGCGACGGGGTGTTGCCGCACGTGAGCCCCGAGAAGCTGCCCGCGTTGACCGAGTCCGCGGTCACATTGAGTGAGCGACTCGTCGTGCTCATGCGCCGCAAGATGCTCGTGCCTTCGATGCGCGCACTGGCCAAGCAGGCGAAGGTCGACGCTGAGGCGAAGCAAGAAGAGTAGACGACCCCCTACGCCTCGGCGCGCAGCCGCGTGTACCACTCCTGCTCGAGCCCGATCTGCTCTGCGTGTAGCGCGCTCGCGCGCCGCGTGAGCGCGTCGACCCGCGAGACGCTCTGGGCCACGCCCCTGGAGAGCTGCTGCCGGACTTGGGCTGCTCCGCCGACTCCGTCGAGGGCGCGGAGCGCCTCCCGTCGCTCGACCAGAGAAGCGCTCTCGAGGCGCAGGTCTTCTGCATGTGTGTCGAGCTCCTCGTCGATCGCCTGCAGTCGGTTGGCGATCTCCCGGAGGCGGGGCGCGCGGGGGTCATGGGCCAGCAATGCGAGCAGCGCCGGGACGTAGGTGTGGTCCGGATCAGAGGCCACGTTGACGCGCGTCGTGCGTCGCCGCACCTGGTCGAAAGCGAGCGCGCCGGTGTGGTCGCTGAGCGACACACGCAGAAAGTAACCTTGCGCCGTCTGGATCGCCCCTTCGGGGAGCTCCCGCGGAGCGTAGCCGTCGACCTTGGGGGCAAACACGTAGAGCGGCCGATCCACGTCCGGCGTGCTCGTGACGCGGAACCGCTGCCGGTGCACTGCGCGAAGCTCGACGTTGAGCAGGCCGCCACGGAGCTCGGTTCCCCGCACCTCGTCCTCCACCTGCTCGGTCACCTGCGTGACGTGGATGGCTCGCTCGAGCGCGTAGGGGACAAAGGCGTGTGCGCCCGCCGCCACCGTCCCGGTGACTCCGTCACCGACGAAGCGATCTCCGGCAAAGATGGAGACCGGCCCGGTGAGCAGCGAAGCGTCCGTTGGGTTGCGGAAGAGCACCGCTCGGTAGGGATGCGCCGCGCTCAAGGCGCCGCCGGTCGAGGGCTTGAAGAGCAGCGCCGAGCGGCCGATCGTCCGCTGGTCCACGAAGGGCACCAGGCCAGACTCCTGGCCCCCGAGATCAAACCCGTGCATCTCCGCGAAGACCCCTTCGGTGCTCTCCGGTCGGTCTTCGAAGGCCAGCAGCGCGTTCGATGTACTGCCGGGAATCGACGGCCCCCGCTCCCCGACGTTCCCGACCATGCGCCCCGCCCGGTTCGAGAGCTCCGGCTGACCGGCTTGCGCACGGCCGTAGGCCTCGTTGATCTCGTTGCTGTCGGTCGCCGAAGGCATCAACGCCGCGAGCTGCGGTGACGACCGGATCAGGTGACCGTCCGCTCCAAACGCCGGTCGATTCGCGACACGCGCGGTGCGCACGTCGAAACGAAACGAGAGGGGAACCTCGGTCGAGAGCGTGAGGGCGACGTCGTCCCAGGTCTCGCTGGTGGGGTTGTCGACCACCGCGAGCCCTTGAGCGTGAACCTCGTCGCTGCCTTCGTGAACCACGAGGCGGTAGGTGGGCCGAAAGCCGGGTAGCTCGGTGACGTAGGAGATGCGCAGATCGCGTGCGCCCTCGGCGGCCAGCCCGATCCTCAGCGTGACGTCCTCGCCCGGCGCGGCCGGCAGCATTCGCACTCCGGTGATCGCGGCCTGATCGCCGTCCACCACCGTCAGGCTGCGCAGCACGTCGTCCACTTGCGCCGCGGGCACCCGGATCTCGACCGAGTCCGCCTCCGCGTGGCCTCGCCGCTCGAAGTGCGCGAGCCCATTCTGGTACATGACGACCCGCGCCAAGTGCAGCGGCGTGCCGTTGACGAGCTCTACGTTCTGTTGACCTCCGCACCCGGCCAGGATGTGCATGAGAGTGATGATGGCGACGACACGCATGGGCAGACCTCCGTTGCCTTTCGGTCTAGCTTCCCGGTCGGGCTCGCGATGTAAGAGCTGAGCAAGAACTGCGCGCGGGTCCGTTCCCGTGAGCTCGGTGCGAGATCGGGTGCCCCGAAGGGGTGAGTCGAAGAGACGGGAATGTGGAACCAGCGTCCGCCCGTTCCGTCGGGTCATGCGTACGCTCGCGCTCTCGGTTGCCGGCCTCTCCTTGCTCTTTGCGCCGCTTGCCTCAGCGCAGTACCGAGTGCGCCGCGGTGACACCTTCAGCTCCGTCGCGGCGGCGCACCACCTGTCGATCGCGCAGCTGCGCCGGCTGAACCCACGCGTGCGAGACCCCCACCGGATTCAGCGTGGGCAGCGTCTGCGCATCCGGGCGGCGCGGCGCACTCCGGGAGCGGTGCACCGAGTGCGCGCCGGTGAGACGCTGACCGCGATCGCGGCGCGGCGACGGACGTCGGTCCAAGCGCTCGTCGCCGCCAACCGACGTCGCCTCCAGGACCCGGACCAGCTCGCGGTCGGAATGCGCTTGGTGCTGCCCCGCGCGGGTCGCGGCGGGAGGCGCTCGACGCACCGAGGGGACTGCTCGGACCAGCTCATCTTCCAGGACCGCGTCACCGCGCGTTTCGCCGCAGGCGTGCGCCGCGTCTCGAGACGCCTCGGCATGCGCCCCGACCACCTCATGGCCGTGATGCACTACGAGACCGCCGGCACGTTTCGCGCATCGGTGCGCAACCCGCACTCGCGCGCCGTCGGCCTGATTCAGTTCCTTCCTTCGACCGCGCGTAGCCTCGGCACATCGCATCGCCGCCTCGCGCGCATGAGCCCTCTCGCTCAGCTCGCCTGGGTCGAGCGCTACCTGCGGCCCTACCGCGGCCGCATGCGCACCATCGAGGACGCGTACATGGCTGTGTTCACGCCCGCGGGGATCGGGCGCCCAGGGGCCCACGTGCTCTACCGCCGCGGACAGCGCAGCTACCGACGCAACCTCGGCCACGACCGCAACCGGGACGGCCGCATCACCGTGCGCGAGGTCGGGACCAACGCTCGGTTGCGCCTCGAGCGCGGCGTCGCCCTGCGCGCGCGGTGTAGGGACTAGGCCAAGAGGCAGCGCTGCTTCCGCACCTCAGTGCGGCAGGCGTTCCATGCGCACAAACGCCTCGAAGGGCACGGGCGTCAGGAGGTAGCCGGCGTCGGGCGTGTCGATCGGCGCACACACCCCCGCGTCGGTCAGCTCGTAGAGGCGTTCGGTTATCGCGCCGGTCTCATAGATCGCCGTGACGGACCACGGCACATCACAGCCGTCGCCCGACGTCTCGAGCACGAGCAGCGACCGCCCGGTACAAGGCCCGGTGCACTGGATCGCAGGCGTCCGGCACGCGTCATCCGCGAACTGGGGGGACTCGCGGGTCCAGGCGCGGGGCAGACAGCGATAGAGGCCCTCGGAGGTTCGCCTTGGCGAGCAACTGCTCGAGCGCTCTGCGTCCCACCAGTCACCGTGCGGCCACGCTCCGCCCATCGCGTCCTGGTAGGCGCTCGATTGCAGGCGGGTGGTGCCGACGATGGCAGATTCGAGCGTGGCCACGAGGTCCGGCTCCTCGTGCACGGAGTAGAAGGTCGCTCTCGCCGTCCACGCGTCGCAGTCCGCGGTGAACTGCCCGCCGAAGCCGACGGAGAGATCGGTCTCCTCTCCGATCGCGTAGAAGTGAGGGTCGATCTCGCCGTCCTCGGTCTCCGGCCGGAAGTCGACGGCGACCAGCACGGGAGGGCAACTGGACGTCGAGAATTGGCTCGTGACGGGGGTCGTCGTGCACGTCGGGTCAGCCCAGGAGACGTACGAGTAGGGGGGCATGCACTGACGCCCTGAGACGGCCATCGGAGCCTCGGGATCGCAACGTTGGACCAGCACCCGGTCGAAGATCCCGACGCGCCGACCCGAACCGTCGTCGGCGCGCAGCGCGAGGGCACCGAGCCGGCCAGGGGTGGGTTCGTTGACCAACCGGCCGGCCACGAAACGGTCGTTGGGGATCAAGGAACCGAGCGTCCGCCGCGCGAGCCCTTCCACGAGCTCGCAGCGTCCGTCGAAGTCCAACGCCCATGCCTCGGTCACGACCGTCTCACCGGTCTCGTAGACCTCGACCTGCGCCTCGGGCCGACCGGTGGCTCCACACGAGTAGTCCCAAAGCGTTCGCAGAGTGAAGTCTGCGACCACCGGCTCTCCACACCTCGTGCCCGCCGGCATCACGGGAATGCTGCAGGACCGATCGCCGAAGAGCTCGGGGCTCGGCGCCTTGGGCACACACCGCTGAGCCCCGTCGGAGGTGAACCTGAACGCGCACCTCGCGCCGCGTGCCTCATCCCACCACTCGACGAACCTCGACGAGCCGTCCTCCCCCACCCACCGGCGAGCCCGCAGGCGCGAACCGTCGATGCCCGTCTCGAGGTCTCCTTCGGGTATGGGCAACGAGACATGGCAGCCCATCGCACAGAGCGTCAGGGCGAGAGCGCACCCTCTCGTCCGGTGTGGGCATATCAGCACATGGAGAGCCTAGTTGACCGATGCCTCGGACGCGAGGGCCGCGACCACGTTCGTGCACACTCGCCGGCCCCCGCCCGTCCAGGGAACCCTCCGGCGGAGGCTCCGGCGGACGGGTGTCGGTCCCAAGCCTCACGAGGTGAGTTGGGCCATGGCTCCCGCGATGTCCATGATCGCCCAGTTCTCGACGATCCGTCCGTCGCGGACCCGGTAGGTCTCGTGGCCCTTGACGGTCAGGAGTCGGCCCGTCGCCGGCACTCCCATCAGTTCGCCGACGTGCTTGAGGTCGTGCACCCATCGGATCGAGACGAGGTCGTCGTCCGCGATGATGTTGGTCTGCCGGGGTCCGCCCTGCGATTCGGTCGCGGCGTCGAACATGGCCATCAGGGCCTTGTAGCCCTCTACGCCCTCCATGCCCGGCTGGGCGTCGTGAAAGACGCACTCCCGATCGAAGTGATCATCGATCTTGTCGATGTGAACGCCGTCGGCGTCGAAGACGTTGGAGAGGAAGGACTTGATGGTGTCGATCGAGTGGGTCATGGCGGTCTCCTTGTTGAGCTGTCCGTCGACCTCCTGGCCGACCACTGAACCCTGCCGGATGGAGCGTTTCACGAGCGTTTCATGGCGGAGCGCCTCTGGGACCAGGCGGCCGATCGGGACCGTCCGCGAGACGGCGAGGCGGACGCGGCGCACGTCCTCGGGGTCCAGCTCCTGAGGCACGAACGCCACCCCGTCAGACGCCGAGATCGCGCGCCGCAGAGCGTGGGGGTCGTCGAGCGATCCCTCGTGGATCACGACCCCGGCGCCGAGCAGCGCTCGGAGCCGAGCCTGACGGGCGGGGTGGCTCGAGCGCAGGGTCCGCGGAGACAGGAGCACGTGCACGCGGTAGCCCCGCGCGGCCAGCGCCGCCGGGAGCGATCGGCCGATGACCCCGTCCGCTCCGAGCACCAGTACTGTCTCCATCCGCACCGTACTCAGCTTGCGAGCGCGCCGTTTCGTGAGCGTTTCGTGGCCCGGCGCGTGTAGGGTGGGGGGCGGACCCATGTTTCGCTTCCGGTTCTTGGGCGCGTTCGAGGCGCACCACGGGCAAGTGCCCATGACCGCGCTGGACAAGGCGCGGCCCCGGAACCTGCTCGCCTACCTGCTCTTGCATCGGGACCAGGAGCTGACCCGCCACGGCTTGGCGCAGGTGTTCTGGCCCAGCTCGGCCGAAGCGCAGGCCCGGACGAACCTCCGTAACCTCCTGCACCGGCTGCGCCAGGCGCTCCCTGACCCCGAGGCGCTCATCGATGTGAGCGCCCGCCACGTGGGCATTCGCCCGGATGCCGAAGTGGTCGTCGACGTGCATTCCCTCGAAGCGTTGGCTGCGGCGATTGGAGAGCAGGAAGAGGACTCTGATCACGCGCTCGAGGAGCTCGAGCGGGCGGCTTCGCTGTGTCGTGGTCCGCTCCTGCCAGGCTGCCGTGACGAGTGGGTGTTCCCCCATCGAGAGCGTCTCGAGCGCGTCGCCGCCGAGGTCGTCGACGACCTGGCGACCGCCTACGAGGCACGCCAAGACCCGCGATCCGCGATCCGGGTCAGCCGCGCCGCGCTGAGCTATGACCCGGGCAACGAGGCGCTCCACCGGCGGCTCGTTCGACTGCTCGCAGCGGACGGTGATCGGGCGGCGGCGCTGCGCGCCTACCACGGCTGCGTCGGGGTCTTGCATGGTTTGGGGGCCACGCCCTCGGAGGCCTTGGAGACGCTCGCCGCCCGTCTCAGAAGTGGAGAAGGGGCGCCGCCCTCGGAGTCGGCGCCAAGCCCGCGCGGGCTTCCGTTTGTCGGTCGCCACGAAGAGTGGAGGCGCCTCACCGCAGCCATCGAGGCCATTGCGCCCGGCACGGTACAGGTCGTCAACCTGCTCGGGGATGCGGGTGTCGGCAAGACCCGGCTCGCGGACGAGGTCCGGCGTTGGGCGGGAGGGCAGGGGCTCTCGACGGCGAGCGCGCGCTGCTACGCGCCGGAGGGGCGGTTGGTGTTTGCGCCGGTGGCGGAGCTCCTCCGCTCACCGAGCTATCGGCCGGTCCTCGAGGGCTTGAGCGTCGCTGCGGCGACCGAGCTCTCCCGCATCCTCCCAGAGCTACGCGAGCGTCACGCCGGTCTGCCCGAGCCGGGACCCCTCGAGACCGACTGGCAGCGCACTCGCTTCTTCGAGGCGATGACGCGGGCGGCCACGTCGACCGGGCGCGGACTCGTGATGCACCTCGATGATGTGCAGTGGAGTGATCCCGCCACCGTGCAGTGGTTGCACCATCTCGTCCGCCGCGGTGCCGGTGAAGGACTCGTGCTGCTCCTGACCGAGCGGGTCGGAGAGCGCGCCCGTCCAGATCTGAGAGCGCTCGAGCACGACTTGAGCCGAGACGGGCAGTGGGTGAGTGTGCCTCTCGGGGCGCTCTCCACCGATGAGGCGACGACGTTGGCGTCTGCGCTCGTGCGTCGCCCCGCTGAATCCGGGCTCGTCGAGCGCCTCTGTGCGGAGAGCGAGGGCAATGCACTTTTTCTGGTAGAGCTCGCCCGCGGGGTGCCAGAGGGCGCTTCCTCGCTCCCGGATGAGCTCCCGGAGCGCCTGCGGGGCGTCATCCTGGGCCGTCTCGCGCGCCTGGGTGCAGCCGCGACGGAGCTCGCTCGAGTCGCCGCCGTCATCGGAGGAGAGGTTCGCTGGGACGTGTTGGCGCACGCGAGCGGGCGCTCCGCGGAGGAGGCCACCGAGGCGCTCGACGAACTCTGGGAGCACGAGGTCCTGCGGGAGCGTGGGGACGGCGCCTACGGCTTCTCGCACGACAAGATCCGTGAAGCGCTCGCGAGCGGTCTGCCCCCAGGGCGTCGCCGGCGGATCCATCACCGGGTCGCCGATGGTCTCGAGTCGCTCATGGGACGCGACCAGGACGAATGGGCGGTCATCGCGACCCACCGTGAGGCGGCCGGCGAGACGGCCGAGGCCAGCGCGGCCCACCTGCGAGCTGCGAAGCGCGCCGACAGGGTCTACGCCAACGAGACGGCGATCCATCACCTCCGGCGGGGGCTCGAGCTCGTTCGAAAGGTGCCGCCGCGCGCGGTCGATCCCGAGCCCTACGCTGACGCGGCGGTCCGCTTCGTGGAGCTACTGATGCGGGGTGGCGGCGCCGAAGCGTCGCAGGTCGCGGCTCGTGAGGCGGTTACCGACGGGGGTCACGCCCCGCTCGACCAGGCTCGGCTGCTCGTGCGCGAGGCGGTGGCTTGGGCCTCTCAAAATCTCTACGACGACGCGATGCGCTGCCTGGCCGAGGCCGAGGCCGAGCTGGTGGGGCGCGAGGACGCGACCCTCTCCCACCGGCGTGTGTGGATCGACGTTCAGCTCGAACGCATGCGCACCGAGTACTGGCGCGGCAACGCTGAGGCGATTGCCTCACTGGCGGAACGCACGGGACCATGGGTCGCCGACTTCGGGGCCCCGAGACAGGGGGCACTCTTCCACGCCAACGTCGTCAACATGATGAACCGCCGCGATCGGTACGCGAGCGGGGACGAGATCGTCGACCACACGCTCGCCGCGCTCGAAGCGGCCCGCGACTCGGGAGACCGCCCGCTCGTCGCGGAGATGCTCTTCCTCGTCGGGTTCAACCGACTCTGGGCGGGAGCGATCGCGGAGGCCGCCGAGCCGCTGCGAGCGTCGTCCGAGCTCGGGAGAGAGACCGGCTACCTCTGGCTCGAACTTCGGGCCGAGACCTATCTCTCGTTCTGGGCTCGGCGAGCTCATGCGCCGGAGCTTTTGACCCACATCGAGCAGAGCGAGAAGCTCGCGGAGGCGATGGGGAAGGCAGCTTACGTTGCGGTCGCACAGGCGCACCGGGCGGTCATTGCCCTTCGTGAGGGGCGTCGTCGGGAGGCGTCCGAGCTCGCCGCCGCCGCACGGACTGTGTGGAATGGCTCCAAGATGGCGTACCCATTTCAATGGTGTGGGCTGCTGGTGGAGCTCGCCGTACACGTGCATGAAGGTTGCCCGTCGGAGACGGCGGCAGCCGCCGCGACCTGGGTCACCACCCTGCTCGATCCTCGCCAGCAACGCCTGCCCGAGCCGATCGAGGCTGCGCTGAAAGGCGATGATCTCGTCGCTGTGGTGAGCCGCGCTCGCGAGCTCGGGTTCGTATAGACGAACTCAAGCGAGGCTGACGAGCCCGCGCGGGTTTGCGCGAGGCGACGGTGTCGGCCCGGAGGGAGCCTCGCTCATCCGCGGGCTGGGGAGCGGCTGCCAATCACGCCACCAAGAAGAGGCGTCGTCTTGCGTCCATCGGTCGAGCTCGAGGGCCTCGAGCTGCGCCCGGAGCGCTCCCGCGTCGGGCCGACGGGCGGGGTCCTTCTCGAGGCCGTTCATGATGAGCGCCTCCAGGCCGCTCGGCAGCGTGACGCCACGGGCGCTCGGCGGGAGGGGACGCTCCGTCACGTGTGCGACGGCCGCTCTCAGCACGTCGTCGGCGTCGAAGACGCGCTCTCCGGTCAAGAGGTAGACGGCCACACACGCCAGCGCGTAGACGTCCGCCCGGCCGTCCAGCTCGCTCTCACCGGTGATGGACTCCGGCGCCATGTAGGCGGGTGTCCCGCTGATGCGGTCGTCGGCGGTGATCGGCGGGCCGAGGTTGGCGTCTCCCGACGTGGCGGCCTTGACGAGCCCGAAGTCGAGCACCTTCACGTGATCGTGCGAGAGCCCGTAGCGCCCGAGGTGGAGGTTCGCGGGCTTGATGTCGCGGTGGACCATCCCGCGCTCGTGCGCCTCTTCGAGGGACGCCAAGGCCTGCTTCAGGATGTGTACGACCCGCGCAGGAGGCATCGGCCCGTGCGCGCGCACGAGCTGCTCGAGATCCATGCCCTCGAGGAGCTCCATCGCGTAGAACAGCCGACCGTCTTCGGTCACGCCGAAGTCGAGTAGATCGACGGTGTGTGGCGACTTGAGTCGGGCCATCGCGCGAGCTTCGCGTCGGAAGCGTTCGACCCTGGTTTGGTTGTCCTTGTCAGGCGCCTTCACGAGCTTGAGCGCGACCGGGCGCGCGAGCAGTCGATGGCGAGCTTCCCAGACCTCACCGTGGCCCCCCTCGCCGAGCTGAGAGACGAGCTCGTAGCGACCGATCGACCTCGCTCGGCTGAGCTCGCTACCGACCCGCGAGAGCACCCGCGCGATGCCCCAGGCGAGCAGCGCCGCCACGTAGACCGGGACGAAGAGCACCGCCAGCTGGGCCGCGTCGGGCATGGCTTTGCCCGGCAGCACGACGAGGAGCACAAAGGAGAGTGGTGTCATGGTCGCCGCGATCAGGGCCTTCGCGAGCGTCTGCCCAGGCGCGCACGGAACCATGAGCGGGAAGAGCGCGATCCAGAGGGCGTTCCACGGGATGCCCGTGCCGAGACTCGCGCCGAGGGCGACGTGTTGGTCCACGGCCGAGACCGCCAAGCTCGTGACGACGAGATAGAAACAGCCCGTGGAGCTCAGCGTGTCCTCGAGGGTGGCCCGCCTGGCGACGGCCACGAGGCCCAGTGTGATGAGAGCGATGATCCCGGCGACGACGATCAGGACTCCGTCGAGATCACCCCGCTCGATCGCCTGGAGGAGGTGCAGCGCCCAGATCGCGCCGGCGATCAGGGCCGCGCCTCGGAGGCGTGCACGCGAGCTGCCCATGGCCTCGCCGGCCACGCGGGCTGGAGTTTCAGGATCGATGATGAGTGGTTGTGGAATGTTCGCTGCTCCGCTGGCATGACGTACGCACGCATCAGCTCCTCTATTTCGCTCAGGGCGTTGGCTTGGCGATGAGTATCGCGGGGTCTCTGCGTCCCCGGAGCGCCAGAGCGAGTGCAGCGGCGGTACCACGAACCTGGAGCCGCAGTGGGAGCCCTCCGGTCCGCGCTCAGGGGGACCAGGCGTACAACGACTGTGCGCAGACTTCCTCGAAGCCGAGGGAACGGCAGATGGGCGCCGAGGTGTTTCTGAGCGCCTGAATGACAAAGGTGGTGACGCCGTCGCTTCGAGAGTCGGCCTGACGGCGCGCTACGAGACCGTGGTAGGCGCCTCGCCGCCGGTGTTCCTCGAGCACCGCTGCACCGGCGAGGTGGACGACCGGAGCTTCGGCCTCGTAGACGCTACTGGCGGCTCCCACGGGTGCGTGCACGCCGTCCAACCACGCGAGGTAGTTCCTGCACGGCCGCTCCGCTTGGTTGAAGTAGAGCGCCTCACACATGAACCTCGCTACGTCCATCGGCAGCCCAAACGCCTCACGCAGAACCTCTCGGAACAAGGGCTGATCGTCGGGGCCGACTTCACGAACCTCGACGCCGGCCGGTACGTCGATCGGCGTGGGGTCGTTCGAGTGCATTCCGCTGAACTGCGCCATCAGCGCCATGCCCTCGGTCTCGAGCAGCTCGCCGAGCCCGTCAGGGGAGTAGGGTCCGACGAGCCAGCCGAACGGCAGCCCCAAGGAGGCGAACTCCTGTCTGACCGCCCGAATCAGCGGCCGGTCCACGACGGTTCCTGGGGCTGCAACGCCAACCAAGTTGGTGAGCGGCGTCGCCGTGATGGCCACCCGCTGCCCCCGCAACCCGGGGAAACGCAACGGTTCGACGGCGGGATGGCTCGCCGGCATGCGCAGCATGAAGCTCTCCAGGCACGCGACGACTTCGGATCGGTGGGGTTGGGACATTCAAACCTCCCTGACGACCCGTCGTGGGGCGTCGGCAGCCGTGACCGCTCTCACCCTCCACGGTATTCCCTGGAGCGGGTCGCTTCGCCAGCAGGCGTCCCGCGCGAGGACGCGCTCTTCATCGGCCATCCGACGCGGTTGCGCGGGACAGCATCGCGCGGCTCTCAGCCGAAGTCCTCGATGCCGCGACGTGCCCTCACGCAACCTGTCCGCGGCGGCGCGCTCGCGTCCGGTCACGGCGTCCCTCCGTGAGGCCCCAGCCGGGCGCGAGGACCCGGCACATACGCTCCGGAGCGAGCACCCCCTGCTCGGTCATCCAGTGGGCCGACGCGGCCAGGAGCGCCGCGCCCTCCTCGCCGCCGACCAGTTTCCCAAGGCGATCTTGGGTCACGGCGACGTGGTAACGCATGGCGCTCTTTTCGGCGATCTTGAGCGCCGCTCGGAGGTGATCCTGCGCTCGTTCCGCTCTGCCGCGTTGGTGCTCCGAGCCCGCCCAGAGGAGGTGCGCCCAGGCCGAGACGTAGCCCTGCTCCTCTTTGTAGAGTTGGCTAGCCAACTTGTCGACCAGGTTCAGGTCTGTGACGCCTTCGGGAGTCGCGAGGAGCAGGCGCGCACGCAGAAACGTCGCTGGGTTTCGCACGGTGGCGATGCGCAAGAGCATCGAGCGCTTGAGTTCGCCGAAGCCCTCTCGTGCTGACTCACGGGTGTCGGCCGACCGACCCGCGTAGAGGGCGATCTCGGAGGCGGCCTCGAGCCGTTGCCAGTCCTGCAGATGAAACACGTTCTCGGGCGCTGGCCACTCGGTGTCCTCCAAGTCGGCGAGGGCATCGTCAGGGCGATCCCGCACGAGCAACCCAAAGCGAGATCCGTACCGGCGCACGCTGGTTTCCATGTAGAGGTCACCTCGGCGCTGCGCGTCGCGCCGCAGGCTCTCGACCGCCGCGTCCAGCCCTCGGAGGTCTCCTCGGTACCGGAGGCAGAAGAGCACGAACATGCTCGTGTTGTTGCGCTCCCACGTCGAGCCGCCCACCCGGGAGAGCAGGTCCCCGACGCGTCGCATTTCCGTCTCACTCGTCTCGAAGTCGCCTCGGAAGTACGCGTAGCCGCCGCGCGCGATGGTCGCCCAGGCGCCGATGTAGGGGTTGTTGGGATGACTCGACTCCAAGGTCGTCAGCGTCTCGACGATGGCCTCGGAGTGTTCGTACTTGCCCCGGTAGGCCGCCATGGTGGCCTCCGTGCCGAGCGCCCTCGCGACCTCGACCGGATCCCCGCTCCTCAGCGCGAGCTGCACGTAGCGCGCGTTGAACGCTGCGCCTCGAATCGAGTCCACCATGCTGAGCCCGAGGGCAGCCGCCCCGACGATCTGCAGCCGCGCGCGTTCCTCGGGGCTGGTTTCGCTCGCAGGTCGCTCGTCCCAGTCGAGGCCCCGCAGCCGCAGGCCGAAGCGACGCCACAAAACCGCGAAGAGCGCGCGCCGCGGCGTCTGCAGCTGTGATTCGCCGACCCCTGCGAGGGCTTCGTCGAGGTGCTCCAGCCCGCGATCGATGTGTCCGCTGATCAAGAGCTGCTCCGCGGCGAGCCGCTGACACGTCTGGCGGGTGGCGGGGTCTGCGCCTTCGGCCGCCGCGTCGAACGCGTCGGCGGCCTCCGAGTTGCGACCGGCGTTGAGCAAGGCCGAAGCCAGATCGAGTCGGAGCGCACGTCGCGCCTCCTCCTCGTGATCACCAAGTTCCAGCGCCATGCTGAAGAAGTCGACCGCCCGACCAAAGGCCGTCGCTTTGAGCGCCGAGCGCGCAGCCGTCTCCGCGTGTCGCGCAGCCCCGTCTGGATCACCGGCCGAGAGCGTGTGATCGACCAGCGCGTGGGGTGCCGAGTGCGCGGCTCCGTTCCGAGCCAGCGCTGCCGCGAGTCGCCGATGACAGTCCTGAGAGCGCTGGTGGCTCATGTGTCCGGCCACCGTTCGGCGGATGCGGTCGTGGTACGGCTCGATGAAGGCCATGCGCCTCGCGCCCGTCGTGCGCACGAGCTTCGAGGTGCGCAGGCTGGTGACCGCGTTGAAGAAACCTTGCGGTGAGATGCCGGCCGCCTCGGCGGCGAGTGCCTGCGTGATCCGAGCGTTCACGGTGCACACGATCTGAAGCGCTGGCAGTTGATCGCCCGGGAGCTGAGAGATGCGGCGCCAGAGCGCGTCATCCAGATCGACCCGACGAGCGCCCTGACCTGCCCCCGCGCCTTCGACGTGTTTCACCAACTCGAGGATGAAGAGCGGGAACCCCGCGGCCTCTTCGACGACCGCCTGCACCACGGTCGCGTCCGCTGAAGGCATGAGCGTCATCGCCAGGGTCTCCGCCTCGCGATCCGGCAGGGGGCCGAGCTCGATCGTCTGAAGGTCGGTTCGCCGCAGCGCCCTGAGCAGCCGGTCGCGTGGTCTCCCCCGCTGAGGACGCAGGGTCCCGACGAGCATCAGCTCCGGCGCGTGCGCGTCACCGAGCACCTCCTGTAGAAGGACGAGGCTGTCACGGTCCGTCCACTGCAGGTCGTCGATGATGAGCACCAGGGGCACGCGCTCACCGACCCGAGCGAAGAGCTCTCGAAGCGCCCCGTAGACCGTCCGTCGCAGCTCCTGCGGGTCGGTCGGTTCCGCTTGGTCTTCGAGCGTCGCGAACGCGTCGACCCGCAGCAGGACGGGGAAGAGCCGAGGCAGCAGGTCCGCCCTCGCAGGCAGGAGAGCCGCCGCGTCTGAAGGGGGGAGCCGGACCAGGTACTCGGTGAGCTCGTCGATGAGTCCGTCGAACGCCTTGAAGGCGACGGCGTCACGCTCGTAACACCGACCGACCAGGACCAGGGTTTCTGGGGACTGGGCTACGGCCCGTGCCGCGAAGTGCCTGACGAGCTCGCTCTTGCCGAGTCCCGAGGCGCCCTCGACGAGGGTGACCACCGGCCCCGCCCCGCGCGGTCCGGAGTCGTTGTCCCTCAGCTCGATTCGCCCGAAGGCCTGGTGGAGGAGCGTCAGCTCACTTGCGCGGCCGACAAACACCCGCGGCTCTGGCTTCGGGAGGCTCTCGCCCACGTCGAGCGCGCGCAGAACCTCCTGACCCGTGGGCCGCTCGTCAGGCTCGGGGTCGAGGAGCTGCGAGCAGAGCTGAGCGAGGTCCGGCGCGACGTCGGTGATCCAGAGGTCGGGCGCCACCTCCGGCGCCTGCTGCTTGTTGAGCACGAGCTGCAGAGAGGTCCGGCCTCGATGGGGCATGCGCGCCGTCAGCGCCTCGTAGAGCACGACGCCTACGCTGTACCAATCGGCCGACGCGCTGATCTTGTCGCCGAGCGCCTGCTCCGGCGCGGCGTAGCTTACCGTGCCGACGAGACCGTCGGGGTGGCCGCCGCGGGCGGCTGACGTGATGAGCCCGAAGTCCAGAAGCACCACCCGCCCCGCTGGTGTGACCAGGATGTTGGAGGGTTTGACGTCGCGGTGAACCTGGTCCTCGTCGTGTAGCGCGCTCAGGCCCCGCACGAGCTGCGCGAGCGCAGGCCGAAGGCGCGCCTCGTCGAAGGTCTCCCCGGTGGTCGCGGGCCCCCGGTTGTCGGTCTCCTGGCTCTCGGTGACCCTGGCCGCGTGCCGTCCCGCCCGCACATACGAAAGGAAGTCGACGCCGTCGACGAGCTCCATGGTGAAGAACCACTCGCCGTCCTCTTCGAAGAGCTCGTAGAGGCTCACGAGGTTGGGGTGATCGAAGTCGTGGAGGGTCCGAAACTCGTTCTTGAACCGCAGGACCGACTCCGCGTCGAAGCGGGTCAGCGTCTTGAGCGCCACCGTCTCCTCGCGCTCCCGGTCGAACGCCTCGTAAACCGCGCCCATGCCGCCGGTGCCCAGGTGACCTCGGATCTCGAACCGAGATGTGCTCCCAAAATTCAGGCGGGATCGGTTCACGAAAGGTCAGCCTAGACCGCACGGAGGCGCGGCACCGCAGGCATTCTATCGCTCGATTCTACCACCGCCAGTTTTGCGCTGACTGGAACTTTCCTGAACTGCGTGCCTGACCGGCCCGGCCGTGGCGCGTTCTCTGTTCCTGGGCGCCGCGGCTGACGCGCAGCAGGCAACAACTCGGCGGCGTCTTGCCCGATCGGACGGCTGGCACGCTGGGTGCTCAGCCTGGGACCGGAGGACCGATGACCAGGATCTGCATCGTGATGATCGCCGCTGCCCTCTCGGGCTGCACGGGCCAGGCGCCGCTGCCGAGAGACGTCGCGTCGGCGGAGGAACGCCTGACGATCGACGCGACCGAGGTGCTGCAGATCGCCGCCGTCTTGGGCTACGAGCTCTCCGGGCTCGTCACCGGCGTTCCCGCGCTGGTCGGCGAGGAGCCTGGAGACGACGCGCCTTCTCCGACCCCGGGTCCGGGGGGTAGTGAACCCATCGGCACGAACGGGTGCACCGAGGTGAGCTTCGAGCCCGAGGGGCGCTTGGCGATCACGGTGAGCTTCGACGAATGTGAGCTCAGCAACGGCGAGCTCCTGCACGGGAGAATCGCCGTCCAGCTCGCCGGCGTGCTCGGCGGCGACATCAGCGTGCGCCTCGACGATCTCGCGATCGGGGACCGCTTCATTACCGGCACGATGACGCTCAACATGACGGGCGCCGACCTTCGGATCGACGCCGACGTCCAGTACCTGCACGAGGACACGAACCTCGGCATCGAGCTCGACGGCGTGCGCATGGGCATCCGGGGGGATGGCGTTCATTTCAACGGCGCTGCCATCATCGACCAAGGCGGCGACCGCTGGCGGGCCGCGTTGAACGACGTGACCTGGTCGGTTCGGAGCGCGTGCCGTCCCACCGACGGGTCGATCGACCTGACCCGCTCCGGGGAGCCCCCGATCACCGTGCTCTTCTCGGCCAGCTCCGTAGTGATGCAGGTCGGCGCCGAGGAGCCGAAGGTCGTGCCCGTCGGCTGTTGATGTCGTCCGCTCAGTTGCCTCTGATCTCCTGGACCTGAAAGCCAGCCGCGGAGAGCGCCTTGCAGGCTTGGCGCACCGGCGCCGGGCCATTGTGATGGAAGACGACCACCGCGCTCGGCATCGCGATGAGCTTGTGTACGAAGTGGGACCGCTTGCCGACCGTCTGCCCGCCGCGCTGAGGGGTCCTGCTCGGCGCTGGCTTCGGAGTCGAGCCCACGATCGCCGAACGACGCTGCCAGGAACGAACATGGTCGCGATGTTGCAAGCCGCGCTGACCATGAGATCGACCATGTCAGCCTGTGCCATCCCGCTCGCTTCGCTCGCGCTCGTGGCCGCGTGCGGCTCCGAGGCGGGGGTCCCCTCCTCCTCGTCGCAGTTGACGGTCACCAGCGCGGTGGACGCGAGCGGCTCAGCCGTCGTGCCCGACCCGACCGGCGCGTCGTTCCGCATCGACTTCGCCCCTGGTGAGCTCGACGCCGAGACCGTCACCGCCGTGATCGCGCCTCGCTTCGGGGACCCCGTGAGCTACGTGGGTGTGCGGGTCGAGAACCAGATCGAGCTCGAGCCGGCAGATCCGAGCCGGCTGGCGTTTGCAGGGCCAGAGTTCGGGGGCGTCGGCCTGACGCGGCTCTCGATCGGTGTGCGAGACGGAGATGCGGGGACCGTGCTCGATGGCCCCGGAACGTACGAGGGAATCTCTGGCCAGCTCGTCGACGGCGTCGGCTGGGTGCAGACCATCCAAGGTGAGCTCTCCGGGCGCCGGGATGACCTCGCGCCGGAACTTCGTTTCGTCGGAGGTGGGCCCCAGACGCGGCCTCTCCTGCCGTGGTCCGAGCTTCAGGTGGAGGTGAGCGAGCCGATCGACCCGAGCGAACTCGAGCGCCTGGTCGAGGGCCCTGCGGACTCCGTCGTCGTGCCCATCGAAGAGCCCTCGGGCCTGGCCCGCACTGCGAGGGTGCGGCCCGCCGATGGTTGGTGGTCGAGGTCTTCGGACAACGACGTGCGGGTCTCCGTCGTGCCAGGCACCCTGGACCCGAGCGGCAACATCGACCTGCTCGGCTTCGACGGGCGCCGGAACCTGATCCGCGAGACCACGCACCTGCAGCGTCTCGACTTCGACGCGAGCGAGTCGGACTTCGAACGGTGGGGACCGACGACCGACGCGAGCGATGTCGCCTGCGCGTCCGGAAGTGGCTGTGAGGCGTTTGACCTCACGAGCGCGGTCTTCTACAGCTCCGGGCTCTTCGCCCACATGGAGCGCGCAGAGCCCTTCTCGGAGATCGGCGCGCGCTTTCGCTTCATCGCGCCCCCGAACGAATCGTTGACGGTGCGCATCCGCGCCGCTGCCCCGGGAGGCCGGCCCGTGCACGCGACCGTCGAGGCGCAGACCGACGAGAGCGGAGACACGGGCTGGCTGGAACTCAGCCTGCCGCTCGAGTCGCCGCTCACGGAGGCGGCGGTGGTGGTCGACTTCTCACCGCGTTCCTTCGTCTGTGATTCCTGTCTTGGCCTCTTGGACGACGTCGACCTCCGCTGAGCGCGCTTCACCTGCGCCCACTCTCGCTAAGTCCTCGGGTGAGCCGTATAAGAAGGTGAGCCCATGCCCTACCGCACCGCGACTCCGGTCCGTGTCTATGCGCTCCGGTCGAGCCGGGGCGCGGTCGTGGTCGCGGTTCTCCTCAGCCTGCTCGCCCTCATCGCGCTGGTCACCGTCGGCGCCTCGTTGGGTGCCCTCGGACCCGGCTTCTTCACCGCGGACATCGGTCGCCTGCCGCTGCTCCTCTGTCTCGCGGCGTTGATCCTCACGCCGGTTGCGAGTTGGTACGGCCTGAAGAACGACCAGGTCGCAGGCGGTTCAGGGGAGCTGCAGCTCTTCGAGCGCTCCGTGCTCGTGCCGCCCCCCTTCTCGGGCGCGCCGATCGCGTTCTCGTTCGACGGCCTCGAGCTCGACATTCAGCGCTTCGAGAGCCGCTTCATGTTTCAGACGGTCAGCGCGGTGGAGGTGCTGCGTTTCCGAGGCGGCGGCAAGGTGCGCTCCCTGACCTCACGGCTCTTTGACTCACCCGAGCGACTGCGAGAGCTCGTCCGCGACATCGAAGCCCTCTCGGAAGGCGCTCCGCTGCCCGTCCCGGGGCGCTCCCGGAGCATCTCCGCCTCGGACGCGGACCGAGACCCCTACGACGACCAACTGGACGCCGAGTTGGAGAACTTCCTCGACGACTGACGATTGGTCCTGTCTGAGTAGACCAATTGGCACTGATATCCGGGCACATTGGTACCCATTGGACCCCTTTGAACCCGGGTAATTGGGCCAATGTCCGTTGTTCACGGTTCTGAATTGGTCCAGACCTAAGTCCATGCAGGACATCGGGGTCACGGTTCAGCCAGATCGCTCATCGCCGCTCTACCAGCAGATCTTCGACCAGATCGCGGACCGCATCCGGACCGGCGCCTTTCCGGCGGGCTACCGACTGCCCCCCACCCGGGCCTTGGCGTCTGACCTCGGCACGCATCGGAACACCGTGGTCCGCGCCTACGCAGAGCTCGAGGAGGCCGGCTTCCTGAGCTCCACGGTCGGGCGAGGTACGTTCGTCAAAGCGCTCCGCGACGCCCGCGGCGGCGTGACGCCCCGAGTGCTCGGCGACGGATCCCTGCCGTGGCTCTCGATGCTCTCGAGCGGCGTGCGCTCTGAGCCCATTCGCCGCTTCCTGCGGGCGCGTCGTGCCTCCGCGCCGCGAGACGTGATCGATCTGACCCGAATGCAGCCGCCAGAAGAACTGCTGCCCATCGAGCTCTATCGGCGTTGCCTCGACCACGTGCTTCGCGGGTCGCCGGCCAAGGTCCTCGGCTACGCACCCAAAGACGGCTTTCGGGTCTTGCGGGCTCGGATCGTCGAGGACCTGGCGCGCCGAGGCGTGCCCGCAGCGTGTGAGGACGTGCTCGTCACGACCGGCTCCCAGCAGGGACTCGACCTCGTCGCGCGGGCGCTGCTCGACGTAGGCGACGTGGTCATCACCCACGCCGCCACCTACGTCGGCGCGCTGCAGGTCTTCGCCGCCGCGGGAGCCCACGTCGTCGGCGTGCCCAGCGACGGTGAAGGCCCAGACCTCGACGCGCTGCGCCGCCTCGGCGCGCGTCGTCCCAAGGTGATCTACCTGATGCCCAACCACGCCAACCCGACCGGTGCGTGCATGAGCCGGGAGCGTCGGGCGGCCGTGCTCGCCTGGGCCCGCGACGCTCAGGTGGCGGTGATCGAAGACGACTACGCCTCAGATCTGGAGCTCGAGTCGTCGACCCCACCGCCGGCGCTGCGCGCGCTCGACGCGGACGTGATCCACGTCGGCACGTTCAGCAAGCGGCTGATCCCCGCCCTGAGGATCGGCTACGTCGTGGCGCCGCCGCTGCTCAAGCCTCACTTGGTGGCGCTCAAACACACCACCGATCTCGGTTGCTCAGCCATCAACCAGCTCGCGCTCGCCGAGTTCCTCGACCGCGGCTATCTGGTCGCTCACCTCAACCGCATTCAGCCGGCTTATCGCGCGCGCCGGGACGCACTGCTCGACGCGCTTCGCCAGCACCTGCCAACAGAGATCCGGTGGCAGCGCCCGACGCGCGGCCTCTCGCTCTGGCTCGAGCTCCCCCTGCACGTCGATCCGGAGCGCGTCTCCGAAGAGGGCAAGCGCCGCAAGGTGTTGATCGCGCCGGGTCAGCACTACGCGGTCGACGACGCCACCAACCCGGGTGTGCGCATGAACTTCTGCTTCGAACCCGAAGAACGACTGCGGGTGGGAGCGGAGCGGGTGGCCGCCGCGATCAAGACCGTGCTCGACGGGGACCGCTCGGGCCCGACGGTCGAGCTCGTCTGAGACCGAACGCAGGGCCTCCGACCGAGGACCTGACATTAGCTAGCTACATTGACGCGCGATCACCGCGCCGCCGGGGGGCGTGCGGCTGAATCGAGCTTCGTCGCGAGGCGGAGTTTCGTCCGCCGCCCCCGTCCAAGAAGGAGATCCCAGATGCAGAAGAACACATGGACCACCAAAGTCGGACTCGCGAGCATGCTGCGAGGCGGCGTCATCATGGATGTCATCGACGCGGAGCAGGCGCGCATCGCCGAGGGCGCGGGAGCCGCCGCGGTGATGGCCCTCGAACGTGTGCCGGCCCAGATCCGCAAAGAGGGTGGTGTGGCGAGAGCCTCGGACCCCGAAATGATCCAGGCGATCCAGGCGGCGGTGTCGATCCCCGTGATGGCGAAGTGCCGGATCGGGCACATCGCGGAGGCGCGCATTCTCGAGGCACTCGAGGTCGATTTCATCGATGAGTCGGAGGTGCTCACGCCAGCGGACCGGGTGCATCACATCGACAAGAAAGCGTTCGAGGTTCCGTTCGTAGCGGGCTGCACCGACTTGGGTGAGGCGCTGCGTCGAATCGGTGAGGGCGCCGCGATGATCCGCACCAAAGGGGAGGCGGGCACAGGCGATGTGAGCGAAGCGGTCCGCCACCTCCGAGAGGTGCGAGACGCGCTCCGTCGCCTCCAGCGGCTCGATGAGGACGAGCTCGCGGCAGAGGCCAAGGCGCTCGGCGCCCCGCTCGAGCTGGTGCGCGAGGTCGCCAAGGACGGTCGTCTGCCGGTCCCCCGCTTCGCGGCCGGCGGCGTGGCGACCCCCGCAGACGCCGCGCTCTGCATGATGCTCGGCGCCGAGAGCGTCTTTGTCGGCAGCGGGATCTTCCTCTCGGAGCAGCCCGCCCGACGCGCGCGAGCGGTCGTGGAGGCGGTGGCCCACTGGGAGGACGCCGCGCGGCTCGCGAAGATCTCCACCGGGCTCGGCGAGGCCATGCGGGGCACCGAGAGCGCTCAGCTCACCGCAGAAGAGCGGCTGGCGGGGCGAGGCTGGTGACGCGAATCGGCGTACTCGCTCTGCAAGGCGGGTTTCATGCTCACCTGAGCGTGCTCCGCTCGCTCGGTCACGAAGCCGTCGAGGTGCGGTCCGCCATCGATCTGGCGGGTGTCGAGGGGCTGGTGTTGCCGGGCGGCGAGAGCACCGCGCAGCTCTCCCTGCTCAGCCCCGGGCTTCGGGCCGCGCTGGACCGCCTCCGCTCGGCCGGTGCGCCGGTCCTCGCGACCTGCGCGGGAGCCGTCGTCGCCGTCGAGCTGGGCTGGCTCGACGCCCAGCTGCGCCGCAACGCGTATGGATCGCAGCTGCACAGCAGCGAGGGCCTCGCCGACGACGGGACCCCGATCATCATGATCCGAGCCCCCCGCTTCGAGTCACTGGGCCCGGCCGTGGAGGTGATCACGAGCTCTGGAGGCGAGCCCGTGCTCGTGCGCAGCGGCGCCCTCCTCGCCGCAACGTTTCATCCGGAGCTCGCCGACGATCTTCGCGTGCACAAACTCGCCTTCGGGGCCCCGAGGCGAGCCTTCAGATCGGAGTGACGCTCACCGGAACGAACTTGTGGTACGGCGTCTTCGCGATGGGGTCGCAGTCCTCGCTGGAGGTGAGCAGGTTGAGGACCGGACCCGTGCGTCGCCGCTCGCCATCCGCGCCCGGGTAGTCGAGGCCGTACCCGTGCGGGAGACTCACGACCCCTGCGCGCACCCGATCGGTGACCTCCACCTGCACCTCCACGGAGCCGCGCCGAGACGCACAGCGTGCGCGCTTGCCATGCTCGAGCCCATAGCGCTCGGCGTCTTCTGGGTGTACGCGCAACGAACCTTCCAGATCGTTCCGCCGCCAGCTCGGGTTTCGGTAGATGGTGTTTGCGTTGTAGGCGCGCCGCTCTCCGGCGGCGAGCACGAGGGGGCGCTCGGCCGGGAGGGTCGGGGCCTCGGCGTCCTCGAGGCCTGCGATCTCGTCCAGCAGCGGGTCGATGGCCAACGTGATCTTCCGATCCGGGTTGCGCACCATGCCCCAGACGTCCTCGTAGCGGTGTTCGCTCAGGACCATGCCCGAACGTGAGTGAAGGATCGCGTCGAAGAGCGCCTCTCCCAGCGCTGCGCCGCGCCCTCGGTGACCGGCTCGACGCACGGCCTCCGCTTGCCGCTTCGCGTACGCGTGTGCGGAAGCCCAGAGCACCGCGGGCGACTTCGCGCCATCCGGGAGCGCGTTCCCCAGGGTCTCGTAGAGCACCAAGGCGGCTTGCTTCTTCAGACGCGGCGCGATCCGGAATGTGGCGGCCAGGGCGGCTGGGTAGAGACGCAGCTTCGGCCAGCGTCGGTCCAGCTTGGCGATCCAGGAGAGCAGGGTCAGGCGCTCGGGAAGCGCGCCCATCGCGACGACCAGGCGCCGGTACATCTCCGGCTCGGGAAGCGTGCCCGGAAGCGGGTCGAGAATGGGCGCGCGTAGGTGAAACGTGTTCTTGGGGAAGCTCAGCGTGAAGAACGTCGCCTCCCACTTTTCGAGCTGCGAGCTCGCCGGCAGGACGTAGTGCGCGAGCTGCGCCGTCTCCGTGAGCGCGACGTCGATCACGACCAGAAGCTCGAGCTTTGAAAACGCGTCTCGATAGGCCGTAGTGTCGGCGCCGGACATGACCGGGTTGGCGCTGTCGACGATCAATCCCCGCACCCGCCCTGGGTGATCGCTGTCGATCTCCTTGGGCAAGAGGTTGGGCGGGTAGAGCTTGCCGATCGCTGGCATGTCCGTGACGGTGGTCCGCCACGTCCGCTCATCGTCAGCGTCCGAGTGACCGATCAGCGGCAGCAGGAACGAGTGCAGGTTGTTGCCGCCGGGACGGGCGAAGTTACCTGTGAGCAAGAAGAGCAGTTTCTCCAGGTAGCTGTTCAGCGTGCTCCGGAGGCTCTGCTGCAGGCCGAGATCGGCTCGGACGCTGGCACACTTGGCGTTCGCCAGCGCTCTCGACGCGCGCTGGATCTCCTCGACCGAGACGCCGCACTTTTCGGCGTTGGCCTCGACATTGGCTGCGCGCAGCACCGCCTCCAGCCGCGCGTAGCCCGTGCAGTGCGCTCGGAGGAAAGCGTGATCGACCAGGTCCTCCTGTACGAGGGTGGCGAGCATCGCGGTCAGGAGGAAGGCGTCGGTGCTGGGACGAGGGGCGATGTGCTGGTCCGCGAGCGCGGCGGTCTCGGTCCGCCGAGGGTCGACCACGATCATCGTGCGTTCGGGGTCCTTGGAGAGCGCCTTGAGCACGCGGCGCGCCTGCGGGATGCCGTGCGCCTGCCACGGGTTGGTGCCGATGAAGAGCACGCAGTCCGCGTTCTCGATGTCGTCGGTCACGTGGCACGTCTGCCGGCCGAAGAGCTTGCCGTTGACCCAGAAGTCGCCGGTCTTTTCCTGCGCCAGCGCCGTGTAGATGAAGTCCGTCTCCATCGCCGCGCGCAGACCGCTGCCGTAGACGCCGCCCAGGTGATTGCCCTGGCCGCCGCCTCCGTAGTAGGCCAGCGCGCGCCCCGTGTGCGCCTCGCGGAGCGACACCAGCTGCGCTGCGATCTCGCTGAGGGCTTCGTCCCAAGAGACACGCTCGAAGCTGCCGTCGGCTCGCCGACGGAGCGGAGCGTCGAGACGGTCGTTGTGGTTCTGGTAGTGGTCCAGCCGAGCCGCCTTCTGGCAGAGGTAACCCTCTGACGATGGATGGTCGGGGTCGCCTTTGATCTTGCCGAGGTGCCCGTCGCTCCCGACCTCGACGCGGAGGCCGCAGTTCTCGGAGCAGAGGATGCAGGCTGTCTTGTGCTCTTTCATCGTGTCCTCTCGATCAGGGTCGTCAGGAATCGAGACACCGTCTCGATCTCTTGGGGCGTGAAACCTTCGGTGAGCTCCGCGGTGAGGCGTTGCTCGAGCGGGCGTCCCCGCCGCAGAAGCGCTCGCCCTTCTTCGGTGAGCCAGAGCTCGCTGGCTCGTCCGTCCGACGCGCTCGCGCGCCGCTCCACGTGGCGGAGCGCGAGCAGCTGCTCGGCGAGCTTGGTCATCGCCGACTTGTTCACGCCGAGGCTCGCGGCGAGCTTGCTCAGGCGCTGACCGTCCTCGTTGCCGAGGACCAGGACCACCCCGAGCTGAGCCGGGCTGACCCCGAGCTGCTCCCGACACTCGGCGCCCGCATGTTTGGAGAGCCGGTGTCCGGCGTGACGGAGAAGCTGATAGAGGCGCGGCCGGGCCATGACCGCGATAAGGTACACCGGTGAATCAAATGGTTCAAGGGTGAACTAAGTCGCCGAAGCCCCCACGGCTTTCGCGCCTCTCGCCCCCTCGAAGTCTCAGGTCGGCTGGTCGGCCTTGGATTCGTCGTACACGTCGGGCTCGATGAAGAGGTAGCGAGCCTTCGGGTTGGTCTCGCGGATCACCGCCTCGAGCTCGTTGGTGAGGCGCGCCACCCGCTCCACGGCGAGCTCGCTCTCCCACTGAATCTTGAGCGTGACGAGGAACTCGTCCTCGCCGAGCTGCATCGTCCTCATGCTGATCAGGTTGGCGACCCCTTCGCTCTTCTCGACGATGTCGCGGATCTCCGCCTTCGCTTCCTCGGACGCCGACTCACCGATGAGCAGCGACTTGGTCTCCCGTGCCACGAAGAACGCGATCAGGATGAGCAGCACGCCGATCGCAAAGGTCGAGTACGCGTCCCAGAGGGGGTTGCCGGTCACGAGGGCCAGGCCGATGCCGGCGAGCGCGAGGAAGAGCCCGATCAAGGCGCCTGTGTCTTCCATCCAGACGACGATGATCTCCGTCGACTTCGAGTCCTCGATGAAGCTGAAGAGCCCCTGCTCGCCGCGAAGGGAGTTGACGAGCTTCGTCGCCGAATACCAAGACCAGCCCTCGAGGAAGATGCCCACGATGAGCACCCCGATGGCGATCATCGGGTTGTCCATCGTCGGTGTCTCTCCGGCGTCCATCGCCAGCTGCAGCTCGTGCAGCTTGTGCAGCCCCTCGTAGACGGCGAAGAGGCCGCCGAGCGTGAAGAGGAGGATCGCGACGATGAAGCTCCAGAAATAGCTCTCCATCTTGTAGCCGAACGGGTGCCGGTCATCCGGCGGCTTCGAGGCCCGGCTCATCCCGAGGAGGAGAAGGATCTGGTTGCCCGTGTCCGCCAGCGAGTGAATGGCCTCCGCGAGGAGCGAAGCGGACGATGTCATGAAGTACGCGACGAACTTCGCGACCGCGATCCCGAAGTTGGCGCCCAACGCCATCAACACGACCTTCTTGGACCCGTGAGACATGGCGCGACCGTAGCGCTCCTCGAGCCCCGGGCATGTGGAAATCGTGGACGAGCCGATGACTTCAGGGGCGGTTCAGGGTGTAGTGCTCCAGCAGGCGGCCATAGAAGGCCTCGGTCTGTCCGATGTGCGTGAACCCGAGCCGTCGCGCGACCGCCTCTGAGCGAACGTTCCCTGGTGGCACGACGGCGTTCAGCGTCTTGATGTCGAGCTCCGCGAAAGCCCGCGCCACCAGCGCTCTCCCGAACTCGGTCGCGTAGCCCTTGCCCCACGCGGCTCGAGCCAGGTGCCAGCCAACCTCGATCGAAGGGGTGTCCTCGCCGTCGGCGTCCGGCATCGGCTTGAGCAGGGCGGTGCCGACCAGCGCTCCACCGTCGAGCTCGCGCACCGCCCAGGCTCCGTAGGGCAGCCCGCTCTCCCGGTAGCTCGCGTACTTGTCGTGGACCCACGTCAAAAACGTGTGCATCTCCTCAGGGGTCCGATGCTGCACGCCACCGAGGAAGCGCATCACCTCTTCGTCCCCGTTGATGACCAAAGCCTCCTCGGCGTCCCCGGGCACATAGGGAGCGAGTCGGAGCCGCACAGTCTGCATGCACATGCCTAGCACGGCGGTCGAACCGCGATCTGCCCTGCTGCTCAGCCGCTCAGAAGAGCCCGGCCGCCGCAGTGACCACCAGGAGCGGAAGAGCCGTGCTGAACGACACGACGAGGGCGAGTGCGTCCCAGCCCACGATGGCATCACGGGCCGCCTCGATCTGGGCCGTCCGTGTGCCGGCGGTGGCTGTCCAAGCGCTCTTGGTGCCGTCTCCTCGGTAGCTCGCGTGTCCCGGTGCGCGCATCGCGTGTGCGACCACCGGTCCGTCGGGCACAGGAGCCTCGATCGCACCCCGAGCGGGCAGCTCGCCGTCGTCGAAGTGGAGGCTGCCATCGTCGACGCGCCCCACCCGACCGCTGCGCAGACGCCGGATCAGGCGGAGGAGGCGAAGGCGTCGCCAGAGCGCCAGAAGCGACCCGATGAGGCCGAGGCTCGCGGCGAGGATCCACGGCCAGGGCGGAGCCACGTCTCGCGCGACCGTGGCGGGCTCTACCCACGCGGGATTCAGGTCGTCGTCGAAGGCCAGGTCCAGTTCATCGTGGAGTCCGGCGTTCACCACCCAGAGCCCGTTGCGAGCGTCCCTGCGCACCCGGAGCGCGCTCGTCGCGAGCACCCCCATCTCGTGCCTGCTCCCGCACCCCCCAGCATCCGCGCAGCCGTCTCCTTCTCCACACGCGGGTAGGCTCCCGACGTCCGAGGCGGGGAGCACGGAACGAAGCCGCACAGCGCAGTGACTGCGTCCCTCGCTCCAGGTCTCCGCCACGCAGAGCCGCTCGATGGCCGTGGTGGCGTCGACGCGGTGGGTCTCCCGCCCCACCGCCCCGGTCTCGGCGTCGTCGAAAGCGATGGTCGCGACGAGCGGCACGGTGTCGGGCCACGCGTCCGGCTGTGGCCGGTCGAAGTGTGAGAGGGAGCTCGCCAGGAGCACCGCTGCGACCGAGACGCCCATCACCGCCAACGCCGCCAGCCCCACGCGAAGCCGCGGTCGCGGGACGCGCGCGGCCCACACCCCGACGCCCGTCGAGACGCTGACGCAGAGCGCAGCGAAAGGCACGCCGAAGATGACCGTCGTGATCGCGCCTGTGCCACAGGTCCAGTCGCCGGCGATGATGGGGTTGCCGTGACTGATCAGCGCGGCGAAGAAGAGCGCTGGAAGGAGCCCGAGCGCTCCGATCATCGTGGCCAGCAGGGCGCGGTTGCCCACCGCCCGGCGAGCGATGGGCACATTGGCGCCGAGGGCCAGAACGCCGGAGATGGAGATCAAGCCGACGACGCTTCCGCGCGCCTCGTTGCCTGCGACCAGCGCACCCCCCGCCAACGCGATGAGCGCGGAGATGCCCGTGCTGCAGATCAGCGTCAGGATCCAACCCTGCTGGCTCCGCGGGGCCCACGGCCGAGCTTGCCTCGCGACGGAACCAGAGGGGGCACGCATCGTCGAGTGTACGGCTGAGCTTGCGCCGTCTTCCCAGCTAGCCAGGCTGCTGCGGCTCCGGGTCCGTCTCGAGCAGGAGCCAGCGCTTTCGCATCGCTCCGCGCAAGGCGATGTAAGAGAGCAGCCCGACCGGACCGACGAAGAGCGTGATGACCAGACACGGCACGACCGCCAAGTGCGGGATCTTCAGCCGTTTGGCGTCCCGCACCTGCCACGCGCCGATGAAGAGATCAAAGACGAGGTAGTGAATCCAGCCGGCGGCGGTGGCCTGCCGACTTGTAAAGATCGCCTGCACGCCATCGAGTGTGGCGAAGCTCCCGTCCGGGCTCCCGTCGCTAACGGTGAAGAGGATCGCTCCATACACGAGGCCGAAGAGCACCGGGACGAGGCCGGAGTGCACGAGCCGGTTCGTCCACTTCCAGTGCGGGGCAAAGACGAGCAGGAGCCAGCCGAGCACGACCCCGTAGTTGCAAGCGAGGAAGGCGTATTCGTACATCGCGCCGTCTTATCACGCCTCAGTCTTCGTCTTCGTCCTCGTCTTCGTCCTCTTCGTCCTCTTCGTGGTCGGGCAGCATCGACGAGGCCTCCCGACCTTCGCGATCGCAGCGCTCCCGCCACCGACTGAGGCTGTGTGCGGGCTGCTCGGCGGCCACGGACCCACAGCTGCCAAACGCGTCGAGGGCGCGGAGCCAGAGGGGTTCGGCGGCGGCCTCGATGGCCTGTCGGTACTGGGCGGTGCGCTCCGAGTCGTCCAAGAAGGCCGGCGGGGTGTCGAGTCCGCGCAGGTCCATGGCAAAGCGCGCGTAGGCCAAACCGAGCAGCATGGACGCGACCACGCTCTGGTCGGGTCGACCGTGGCGGGCACCATCGAGGGCCCGCTGAGCGGCCGCGATCGCCGCGCCGCGCCGGCCCATCCAGTCGGAGAGTGCGTCGTCGGCCCAGGTCTCGACCTCCCAGATTTCACCATCCGGGGGACGCGGAGCGGGCATTGTCAGGGCCTGCTCCGTCAACGACCACCCTTCGGCGAGCTCCTCGTCCTCGGGGCTCACGTCGACGGGGAGTCGAGGCAACGCGATGCCAGCGATCCTTGGTGGCTCGGCGTTTTGCTCCGCCTCGAGGTCCGGGGGCGGCGTCAACGGAGGTCGCCCCCCACAGGCGGTGAGCGCGACGCTGAAGAGGAGCGCGAGGACTCTGGGCAACACCCGCTGGAGATAGCGCATCAGGCGCGCCGGGCCCAGCTCACGTGAGCCCGTGTTTGCGCATCAACCGGTAGAGCGTCGTGCGATCGATATCGAGGCGTCGTGCCGCCTCGACCCGCTTGCCGTCGACGTCCTCGAGCACACAGCGGATGTGCTCGGCGGTGGCCCGGTCGAGGAGCTCGCCGAGCTTGGACGACGCAGCCGACGGAGCATCCTCGGTGGCATCGAGCGCGAGATCTGCGAGTTCGATGTGCCCCTCGCTCGCGAGCACCGCGCCGCGCTCGATCACGTTCTGCAGCTCGCGAACGTTGCCCGGCCAGGGGTGCGAGAGCAGCCAGCGCTCCACCTCCGGGGTCCAGCCGCGAAGCGAGCGCGCCTCGCGTTGGGCGACGCGGCCGAGAAAGGAGCGCGCCAAGGGGAGGATGTCCTCGCGACGATCTCTCAGCGGAGCGAGGTGGATCGGGATCACGTGGAGTCGGTAAAAGAGGTCTTCTCGGAAGCGCCCCTCACGCACGTCGGCCTCGAGGTCGCGGTGCGTTGCTGCGATCAGGCGCACGTCGACGGGGCGTGTCTCGGTGGCGCCGACCGGCTGCACCTCGCGCTCCTGCAGCGTGCGCAGGAGCTTGGCCTGAAAGTCGACGGAGACCTCACCGATCTCGTCGAGCAGAAGGGTGCCGCCGTCGGCACGCTCAAAGACCCCCGGCTTGTCGCCCCGGGCTCCGGTGAAGGCGCCGGCGACATGTCCAAAGAGCTCGGACTCCAAGACCGACTCGCTCAGCGCCTTCACGTTCAGGGCCACGAAGGGTGCGTCGGCGCGGTCGGAGCTGTAGTGCAGGGCCCGCGCGACAACCTCCTTGCCGGTGCCGCTCTGTCCCGTGACGAGCACCGTGCTCTGGCTCCGTGCGACGCGCCGAACCATGCTCATGACCCGCTTCATCGCCGAGCTCTCCGCGATGATTGGTGCGCCGCCCGGCGCCTTCAGGTAGCGGTTCTCCGACCGCAAGAAGCTGTGCTCGAGCGCCCGTGCGACGAGCGACTTCAGCTCGGTGTTGTCGAAGGGCTTCTGAACGTAGTCATACGCGCCCTTCTTCATCGCGGAGATGGCCGTCTGCACGGTGGCGTGCGCCGTGAAGAGGATGACGGGCAGGCCGGGCAGCAGCTTCCGCGCTCTCTCGAGCACCTCGACACCATCCAGCCCGGGCATCTTGAGGTCCGTCAGGAGAAGATCGACCGGCTCCCGCTCGAGCGAGGCGAGCAGCGCGTACGGGTCGTTGAAGCCCACCACGTCGTAGCCGGCTCGACGCATGAGCATCGAGACGATCTCCACCATGCCGCGCTCATCGTCGAGCACGGCGATCTTGGCCAGGTGAACCTTCGGTGCGCTCACGCCGCCTCCGTCACGACGCTCGGGCCTTCGACGGGAAGCTGAACCGTGAAGCAAGCCCCGCGCCCGTCCTCTCCCAGCCCCGCGTCCTGTACCACCTCGATGGTCCCGCCATGGGCCTCCACGATGCGCGCCGCCATCGAGAGGCCCAGTCCGGTGCCGGTGTCTTTGGTGGTGAAGAAAGGCTCGAAGACACGCGCCACGTCAGCCTCGTCGATGCCCGAGCCGTCGTCCGCGATCTCCACGCGAACGCGGGTCTGGGTCTGCGTCGCGCGCACCCGAACGTGAGCCGCGCCGGCCTGCGATGCGTTGAGGAAGAACCCGAGGAGGAGCTGGGTGAGGAGGTCTCGGTCGGCGCGCACGGCCAGGTCGTTGTCGTCGGCGCTCACCTCGATGCCGTTGGCTTCGGTCGCCAGCTTCGCCGCGTGCTCGAGGACCGGCGCGAGGGGGGTGGTGGTCAGCGCCATGCGCGCCGGCTTGGCGAACGCGAGCAGACCACCGATCAGGCCGTCCAGGCGATCGATCTCGTTCGTGATCAGCTCACACGCGCGATGGTCATCAGTGCCCACTTCGAGCTCCTCCTGCACCATCGACGCCGAGGCCCGGATCACCCCCAGAGGGTTTCTCACCTCATGGGCGATTCCAGCCGCGAGTCGACCGAGGGCGGCCAGTTTCTCCGACTGGGCCAACTTGAAGCGGCTCTCCTCGATCTCGACGAGCTGCGCTGCGATGTGGGCCGCATCCGCTTGTGAGCGGAGTCGAGCCATGTAGAGGCGACCGCTGGCGAACCCGAAAGCGCCGTATCCCGTCGTGAAACCGGCGAGCACGGAGAGGCCGACGAAGCTCTGTGTCAGTCCCGGCACGTCGAGCCCAGACCACGCGAACATGCCCAAGTCGAACACGGCGATACCAAAACCGAGGGCGGAGCCGATGATGTCCCAGCGACGCATGCATCGACTCTACCGAGCAGTCGGCGTGCCAGGCGAGTGGGCGGCGTCGTAGCTGCGAAACGTTGCGCCGCTGCAACGCTCTGCCGGGGCCGTGTTGCGCCAGTGCCGCACGGGGACTGGCTTCGGCGCACCGAGCTGGGTTGGTACGGACTCTGCTGATGTCGGGGGCAACCCCCAACGACTCAGCAAGGAGAACGAACCCATGCAAACGCTCAAGAAAATCGGCCTCGTCATCGCCCTCCTCGACTTCACCGCCCTGACCGCGTGGGCGCTCTTCACGGGCTCCACCCCCGAGCTCTTCATGCAGATCTTGGACAATCCTTGGGCGCTGCAGATCACGGTCGACCTCTGCATCGCGGCGTCCTTCGGGATCGCCTGGATGTGGAAGGACGCGAAGGCCCACGGGATCAACCCCCTGCCCTGGGCTCTCGCGGTGGTGCCCACCGGATCTCTGGCGCTGCTCGCCTACGCGGTCCGACGCTCCTTCGCGCCTAGCCCAGTGCATCGCCGCGTCGCCGCGACGGCGTGAACGCGGGCATAGATTGCGCAAGTCATCGCGTCAACAAGTCAACAAGTCAACACTACGTCCCCGGGCTGGGGGCTCAGCGGGAGAGCACGGGGCGGATGATGCGGTAGGTGCGGCTCACGTCGTAGGTTCGCTCTCGGCCGGCGCTGGGCGCTCCCCAGCCAGAGTGCTCGATGACGTGGGCGTAGCCGCGGGAACGGTCCTGCCAGCCGACGAAGAGCACGCTGTGGGTGCCGACCGGTGTGCGCTCGGGGTGATTGACGATGTAGAGCCAGTCACCCGGACGGATCAGGTCGAGGTTGCCGTAGGGGCCTGCTCGTCCTTCGTGATACACGACGCGCCGCGTTCGCCAGTGGTCGTGACCGGCACGCTCGAAGACCTCCGAGAGGTAGCGGTAGCAAGAACCCTGGATCCGTTCTCCGCGGGCCATCATGCCCCGCGCGGTGAGGATGACGTGGCGGCCTGGATCAGGGTGGAGACGAGGCGTCGGTTCGGGGCGCGGCCGCGAGGGGCGCGCTCGACGGCTCGGCTGGCTCCGCGGGTTGGCCGTGGAGACGGGCTCGGGCGTGACGGCGACGGGCTCGGGCGTGACGGCGACGGGCTCGGGCGACGGCAGGATCGTCAACGGGCCGAGCCGTACGCCGGTCTCCGGGTCCAGGAATTCGTCGCGCGAGGCGTCGAGCAACGCTCCAACTTCGTGGGAGATGTCCTGACCTTCCGGGATGAACGCACGAGGGGCATCGGCGGGCATCGGCTGCGGGCTCGTCGCATCCGAGACCACGGCGATCGGTCCGGGCGGCTTTCCGTCAGCAGCCCCCGCGTAGAGCGTTCCGAACATGGCTGCGGCGATCGTTCCCGCAAATGCCAAAAGTCGAACGCCGTCCATGCTTTCAGACGCAGCACGAGGCGTGCCGACCCGTTCTCTCGCCGGTATGGCATCTCGGCTGGGAACCGGCGTTCACGGTCGGTGGGTCCGCGCGTTCTCGCCCGCTCTATCCGGCCTTTGGCATCTCCACCCCTGCGGCGATCCAAGTCAGCATGGCCTCCGCGAGCTCGATCGCGCGCGTCTTCTGGATGTTGTGGCCTCCGCTTTCGAAACTGATCCGCGGTCCGTCCGGCAGGACGGCGCCCAACGAGAGGCCGATCGCGGTCTCCACGAGGGGGTCGTCTTCCGCCCACGCGATGAAGGCCGGGGCGCTGAGCGCGAAGGCCGCTCGTCGCACGCTCGCAAACTCCAGCGCGGAGAAGAGCCGCACCGATTGCACGACGGCGTCGTCTGTCGTGCTGGCGGGAAACCCGGCTCTCTTGAACCCCGCTCGCATCGTGGGCAGCAGGGCCCGTCGCACGATCCCGTAGTCGAGCAGGCGCGCGATGTCGGGTCGCCGGCTCGCCTTCCTCGCGCCCCGGTGAGGGTGCATGCCGATCGAGGCCAGGAGCGCCAAGCCGCTCACCCGCTCCGGCGCCAACGCGGCCGTGGTCATCGCGACGCCCCCGCCCATCGAGTGACCGACCAGATAGAAGCGGTCGAGGTCGAGGGCGTCCGCCGCGGCGAGCACGAAGCGCGCCCGCGCATCAAACGAGGTGCCTGTCTCCGTGCTCACCGGGGTGGCTCCAAAGCCCGGCTGCTCGAGTCGGACCGAGCGCACTCGACCCTCGAGCGCGCTCGCTAACCACCGGAAGTCGCGCGCGGAACCCGGCAGGCCGTGTACGAAGAGCACCGTCGGTCCGCTGCCTTCGTCCGTGTAGGCGAAGGGGCCTTCCGCGGTCCATGCGAAGCGGAGCTCTGGGTCGCTCGGAGTCTCGGGGGTCATGGCGCGCAATCTAATGCAAAACTGCGAACCGGGTTCGTGCAGATGTGCGTCCATGGGGCCGCGAGCGAGCTGCTAGGGTGGGCTCGTGGCACACCCCAACGAAGCCCTGATCGAGCGATTTTACACGGCGTTTGCGGCGCTCGACGGGAAGGGCATGAGCGACTGCTACGCCTCCGATGTGCGCTTCTCCGACCCCGTTTTCCCCGACCTCTCCGGGAACGCCGCCGGCGGAATGTGGCGAATGCTCACCGGTCAGGCCGCGGACCTCAAGATCGAGCACTCGGCCGTGAGCGCCGATGACGAGACCGGCCGCGCGCATTGGGAGGCCTGGTACACGTTCTCGGTGACCGGACGGAAGGTGCACAACGTGATCGACGCCACGTTTCACTTTCGCGATGGCGCGATCGTGCAGCACACCGACGACTTCAACTTCTACCGTTGGTCCCGTCAGGCGCTCGGGGTGCCCGGGGTTCTGCTCGGTTGGACCCCTCTCCTGCGCAACAAGGTCCGCCGAATGGCGGGCGGGAACCTCGAGAAGTTCCTCGCCAAGGAGTGAGCTTCAGGGCGCCCAGATGCTGAGCGTGTAGGCGCCCGTCTGGTTCGGCGAGAAGGTGCTGCATTCGACCGTGAACTGACCCGTCTCGGCCAAGATCAGGTCGAGCCCGCTGTTGAGAGCCCCGCCCGGTCGATCGTCGTTGGTCTGCACCACACCACCGGGCGAACGCAGCGTCAGGTAGGTGTCCAGGTCGGTGGAGTCCATCTCGATGCGCACCCGACTACCCGACGTCCAGTTGAAGTGGAAGGTGTCGTAGTACTTGCCCCCCGGCTCCTGGGTGTCCGTGGGGCGCAGCTCCCCGTTGAACCGCTGCGCGTTCCCCGGGAGCATCCCGCCGGCCGTCCCGGGCCCTGGCGCGGCCGCGGTTCGGTTCAGGGTCAGCGTGTGATCTTGGCCAGCCGTGACCGTCAGGGTGCCGTTGGCCACTACCGCTCCTCCCTCGAGGAGCTGAAACTGATGGGCCCCCGGCCGGATCCGAAGCGTCTGACCCGGCGTGACGCTGCCGCGGCTCGAGCCGTCCACCGTGAGCTGCGAGCTCGCGATGTTGGTCTGGAGGGTGACGTTGCCGGTGCTCGAGTAGCCGCCCGTCTCCGAGTCGTCGTCCCCGCTGAGCAGAAACGCAGCCGCCGCGATGCCTCCACCGACGAGCACGATGCCGCCGATCAGCACGCCGGCGATGAGGCCCATCGCGACCCCTCCACCGCTCTTCTTCTGCGCCGGCTGCATGTAGCCGCCGGGCGCGGAGGTCCCGTAGGAGCCCGGGCCACCCGCGTAGGACGGGTTGGTCCCGAAGCCGCCGGCGGCCGGCGTGCCGTACCCGGGTGAGGAGCCTGGAGGCGCCGTGGCGTAGCCGGGTGAGGAGCCTGGAGGCGGCGTGGCGTAGCCGGGGGCCGATCCCGGCGCGGACGTCCCGTACCCCGGCGCGGAGCCGGGCGGCGGCGTGGCGTAGCCGCCCATCGGCGCGGCCGTACCAAAACTGCCTCCTGGGTTCGTGCCGGGTGGGGGGGTGCCGTAGGGCGAGGGCGTCGGCGCGCCCGTCGCTGGCAGCAGTGCCGTGCCGGTGGGCGCCACCGGGGCGGGTGTCATGCCGGGCGCTGAACCGAACGCCATGCCCGGAGCGGAGTGCGGCGTCATGCCAGGCGCCGAGGTGCCTGGGAAAGGGGTGCCGGGCGCCGGGCTCATGCCAGCCATCGGTCCGGTGTAGGCGGCGGCGCCCTGGAGGGGCGCGGAGGCTCCCTGCGCGCCACTCATCTGTGCGCGCACCTGCCTCAGCTCTTCGAGCATCTGGCCCGCGTTGGCCGGCCGCCCCTGCGGCTCCTTGGCGAGCAGGCGATCGACGAAGGTCGAGAGCACCTGCGGCACGTGCGGTGCCGTCTGCGACAAAGATGCGTGCGCTTGCGTGCAGGCGTGAACCACGATCGCGCTGGCGGTCTCGCCGTCGAACGGCGGGCGGCCGCCGAGGGCTTCGTAGAGCATCACGCCGAGCGCCCAGACGTCCGCGGCCGGGCTGACCCCTTTGGCGCTCATCGCTTGCTCGGGCGCCATGTAGTGAGGCGTGCCCATCGCGATGCCGGTGTGCGTCACGTTGCTGTCGGAGCTGTCGAGATCGCGCGCGATGCCGAAGTCGAGCACCTTGATCGCCTCGCCGCCCTTTCGCAGCTTGGCGAGCATCACGTTCTCGGGTTTCAGATCGCGGTGCACGATGCCCGCCTGGTGTGCCGCTGCGAGCGGATCGAGCATCTCCTCGAACCAGTCGAGCAGCTGATCGAGCGCTACCCCGCCCCGCGCGAGTCGGTCTCGCAGCGGCTCACCGTCGACGAACTCCATCGCGACGAAGAGTGAGCCGTCCTCCTGGTCGAAGCCGGCGTCGTAGACCTCCACGATGCCCTCGTGCCCGATCTGGGCCGGCGCGCTGACCTCGCGGAGAAAGCGCTGCCGGGCGGCCTCGTCCTTGCCGATGTGTGGGAAGAGGATTTTCAGCGCGACCTTCTTCTTCGAGAGGTTGTGTCGCGCTTCGAACACCTCCCCCATGCCGCCTTCGGCGAGCTTGCGCTCGACCTTGTAGCGACCCCCGATCAGGCGGTCTGGGATGGACGACAAATGCGGGCTCCCCTCGGCCGCAGCGTAGCAATCAGGGGAGCGGACCCGCCACTCCCGCGACCGCACCTCCGTCGATCGGAGTGAGATAGGCGAGCGCCGGCCCCGACAACGGGTGGTCCGCGTGGCCGATCTCGTAGCCCAGAATCGCCCCCGCGAGCGGGAGGATGCCCACCGCGACCAGCGAGAGGGCGAGCGCGTCGTTGGCCTGGCCGAACACCACGATCGGCAGGGCCGCCACCGCGCCGACGACCTGGCCGAGGAATGCGTATCCGAAATTCCCGCGGCCGCCGGTCAGATCGGCGGCGACGGTCACCCCCGCGGTGAGGCCCAGCGCCCCGAGCACGGTTCCGGCCCCGATGGCGACCGCGGTCCAATCGGCGGCCACCCGCTCCTCGAGCACCGCCCAGACGAGGAGGCTGCCCGCGCCTCCACCGAGCAAGAGGCCGAGCGTTCCGCCTCCGAGTTCCGCGAAGAGCCGGGCGCCGATCTGACCATTGCTCTCCCCGGGCAGCGCGATCGAGGGCGCCGAATGGCCGAGGTACTCGTCCGGAGGCACCGGCGGGTAGCGGCCCAGGGAGAGGCGATCATGTCGCCCGACCTCCCGCGCGGCCCAACGGATCACCTCGTCGTCGCTCACATTAGCGTCACCCGCAGGCGGAGCGACGCGGGTCGTTGCGGCGCCGGCTTCGGGCTCCGCCACGCTAGCTGTCGCGGTGGTGGCGTCCTGTGCGCTGACCGACGCGGCCACCAAGAAGAACGAGAGCGTGAGGAGCACGACGCGCACGGCGCAACCAGCATAGCGGTCCTCGACGTCGCTGGCCCTGCACAAAAAAAACCGCGCCCGCACGGCCCTCGAAGGCTCGGCGGTCCCACCACCATCTTCTCCCAAAGGCGCTGAGCGATTATCCTTGGGGCCGTGACCCAAGGCCATCCGCCGTTCAATCCCAATTCACTGCCTCCGGGCACCATGATCGCGGGCAAGTACGAGCTGGCCGGGCCGATCGGCTGGGGCGAGCACAGCGTGGTCTACGAGTCCCTGCACGCCCTCCTCCACCGCAAGGCCGCGGTGAAGATCCTCGCGAAGACCGATGAGGAGTCCGAGCGGCGTTTTGCCCGTGAAGCCAAGCTCGCCGGCTCGCTGAGCCACCCCAACATCGTGGAGCTCTACGAAGTGGGTCGACTCGCCGACGGCCGCGCCTTCTTGGCGATGGAGTTTCTCGAAGGGGAGACACTGCAGGAGCGACTCGAGCGGCAGGGGGTCTTCAGCATCGGAGCCGCGATGAAGGCCGGGCAGGAGGTGCTTTTCGGGCTCTCGGTCGCGCACGAGGCCAAGATCGTGCATCGCGACCTCCGACCGCAGAACCTCTTCATGGCGCAGACCCGCGAGGGAGAGGTGCTCAAGATCGTCGATTTCGGAATCTCGCGCCGCTTCGGCGGGGAGGGCGATTCGATGTTGACCCGGCCAGGTTCGTTCCTCGGGGGCGTCCAGTACATCGCGCCCGAGCGCCTCTACGAGGACAGCGTGATCGATCACCGCACGGACCTCTACTCGGTCGGCGTCATGCTCTACCAGCTGCTGACCGGGAAGGTTCCCTTCACCGGAAAAGCCGCCAAGCTCCTGGTCGCGATCTCCGAGGACATGCCGCCTCCGCCGAGCAGCCACCGCGAGGAGCTGACGCCCGACGTCGACAAGGTGATCATGACGGCGCTGGCCAAAAAGCCCAGTGACCGCTTCAGCGACGCCGAGTCGATGGCCGAGGCGCTGCGGCTGACCTCGCTCTTCGCCGGCTACACCTCCTGAGCGGTCAGAAGAGCTCGATGCCGGCGATCAGCGTCGGCCAAGCTTCGACTTGGGTGCCTGAGTCGCTCAGGACGTGGGCCCCGATCGGGGCCCTCATGTTCGGGGTCCGGCGGCCGCTCCATCGGAGCTGGTAGCCGATTCCGCCATAGAGGCCGAAGCCATCGGCGAGCTGGCCGCCGAAGAGCACGCGCAGCTCCATCAGGCTCTCTGGGCCGTCCTGGAGCCGGTCGTCCAACAACACCCGCGCGTGCGTTTCGACGTCCAAGTGCAGCGCCTCATCGAAGTCGATGTGCAGGCCCAGGCCGACGCCCAGCGCTGCGACTGGGGCCTCGAGAAACGGCTGCGAGGCAGCGCTCAAGATCATGCGGGTCGTGTTGCCGTGCACGAACTCCGCTCCGAGGAGCCCGCTCGTCTCACCAAAGAGTCGCAGGTGGTTCTCGGACCGGCCTTGCACGCTGAGCAGCCCGATCGACGCATCGGCCTCTTCGGCGATGTTGAGCAGGCCGATCTGGGCGCCTTCGACGCGGCCGGCCGCGATGTTGAGCAGGCCGATCTGCGCTCCCCGCACTCCGCCGGCGATGTTGAGCAGCCCGAGCTGCAGACCCTCGACGTCGCCTCCCGCCACATCGACGAGCCCCATTTGGACCCCCGCGACCGGTCCGGCCACGTCGACGAGGCCCATCTGTAGGCCCTCGAACTCGCCGGCCGAGATGCTGACCAGGCCGCTCTGGAGCCCGCTGACGGGGCCTGCGATCGCGAGCACCCCGGCCATCTGAACGCCGTTGACGTCCCCGGCGGCGATGTCGAACACGCTGCTCAGGGCGACTCCGTCGATGCCGCCCGAGAGACCGCCGATCACTCCGATCGACAGAGACCTCCGGTGGTCGGCGCCATAGGCCGTCGAGCTCCCGAGCCCGGGAACGAAGTCCATGCCAAAAGCGTCCGTGATCTGCGGCTCGGGTTCGGGGGCGATCTGGGGCTCTGGCTCGGGCTCTGGCTCGCGTTCGAGTTCGCTTTCGGGTCCGCCGTCGAGCTCAGCCTCCGGCGCAAAGACCACGACCGGGGGCTCGGGCTCCGGCGGCTCGGGTTGGGGTGCCACGGCGACCCGCCGAGAGGCGATCAGCAGCGCGATCAGCTCACTCGACTCGTTCCGCACGAGGTTGGCGGCAATGAGCGCGACCGCGAGCGTCACCTCGTGGCCGTCTTCGATACTGACCATCGCTCGGAGTCGCTCGTCCTCCCCGGGCAGTCTCACCCGGAGGCGCAGCGTGCCCTCCGAGTCGCGCTCGACGATGAGCTGGGCGTCCTCGGCGGACGCCTCGAGCACGGTCACGCCGAGATCATCGGCCAGTGCCTCGCGCAAGGCCGCGGCCTCAACCGATCCGCCATCCTCGACGTGTACGGGCAGGGGGTTGGGGGCTTGCGCGTGCGCCGTCGCGGAGCTCGCCAGCAGGGCAACCGACAAGAGCAGCCCCCTCATGGCGACTCCATCGCGTCGAGCAGCGCACGCACGTCGGACTCGCGGTAGCCCCGACGGGCGAGGTCCTCGAGAGCGGCCTGCGCCGCCTCGGTTTGGTTCAGGCGCACGAGCGTGAGCGCGCGGTTGTAGCGTGCCTCGGGTGCGTACCGCCCGGCGGGGTAGCGGCTCAGGTAGCCGTCCCAGGCCGAGAGCACGGCCTCTCGGCCTGCGCCCCCGAAGTGCAGCCGGTGCGCCGTCTCGAAGAGCTCGCGCTCCGCGCGGATCGCTGGATCCAGCTCGGGTTCCGTGGGCGTCGCTTCTGAGGCCGGTTCAGGGCTGGACGTCGGAGCGCGCCGCTGACGGCGGGCGCGAGCCGGCGCTTCTCCGAGGGCGGTGGGCCGTGCCGGGGCGGTCTCGCTGGGAACGGCCTCGGTGGTAGGAATGGGCTCGGTAGGAATGGGCTCGGGCGGGCTCAGTTCGGCCGGCTCGACGCTCGCTCGCGAACGACGGCGCGGATCCTGTCGCTCCACCTCGCTCGCAGCGGAGGGCGGCTCGACCCCCTCCTCGGGCGCCGAAGGGGCTGAGCCGAGCAGGTTCTCCAGCGCCTCGACCGACCAGGCCCAGGCCGTCGGGCCGACGGTGAAGCCAGCGACGATGAGCGCCGCCGCGGCGGCCCAGCTGAGCCAAGACCGCGTCTCCGGCATGTCCGGCTTCGTCTTGGCCTCTTCGATGCTGCCCAGGATTTGCGCCAGCGTGTCGTCGTCCGCCGGCTCCGGGTGGGCCTCGGTTTCCTGCGCCAACGCTCGCGTTGCGCGATCGAGGAGCTCGTCACTCATCGGATCCCCTCCTCTTCGAGAAACGTGCGCAGCTTGCGGCGGGCATGAAAGAGCCTCGTGCGTACGGTGCCCTCAGGCACGTCCAGAATCTCGGCGACCTCGGGCGAGCCGCGCTCCTCGACAGAGCAGAGGACAAAGACCTCTCGCTGCGCCATCGGCAATGTCTCGAGCCCGCGTTGGAGCGCGTCGGCCAGCCGGCGTCGACCCACCTCCGCCTCGGGCGTGGCGGTGCTCGGGCTCTCCGGAACGCTGCTGAGCTTCGCCATGGCCCGGCGTCGCCGGACCGCGGATCGGATGTGTCGTCGACACAGGTTCAGCGCCATGCCCGTCAAGAAGGTCCGGAGCGAGGCTTCACCCCGGAAGCGCTGGGTCGCCTTCGGGAGCGCGACGAACACATCGTGCACCACGTCCTCAGCGGCCTCGAAGTCACCGAGCATGCGTCGGGCGAACGACCGGATCCCCTGCTGATGCAGGTGGTACACCTCCGCTACGGCCTTGGCGTCTCCCTTCCGGACCCGCCCGATCAGGTCGCGATCCCGCTCTTTGGCGGTGACCTTGCGGATCGGTATGAGGTTGGGAATCGTCGAGACGCGCACCGAGGTGGGTGCCCGGAGCAGAACCGAGCGTTCAACGCCGACGCACAAACTCATCGGCAGAGACCGTCGATGCAGTGTTCTGCGGCCGAACATTCGGCTCGCGTGACGCACTCCGGGTTGGCTTCTGCACGCGTATAGCAGAGGTGCAGCCCGGGTTCAGGCTGCCCACAGAGCACGAGTTGGGTGTCCCAGCGCTGGCACTCCTCGTCGGTCGCGGACGGGCATGGACTGCGGCAAACACCGTCGACGCAGAGGTGCCCCGTCGCACATTCGGAGTCTTCGACGCAGAAGGGACGGGGCCGCACGTCTGGGCGACAGACGCCAGATCCATCACACGTGGCGTCGGCGCCGCACTCGGCATCGTCCGCGCATCCGTCCAGGCAGCGCGCCTCGATGCAGGCCTGGCCGGCCGCGCAGTCCCGGCCGATCGCGCATTCGGCGGTGGGGCGGCACGAACCGTCCATGCAGCTCGTCCCGTGCCCGCAGCTCGTGTCGTCCGTGCAGGTCGGGCGGCAGGCGTTGTCCACGCAGGCCCGCCCCGGTCCGCAATCCGCTCGAATCCGGCAGACATCATCGAGCCCAGCGCACCTGCCTTCGACACAGACCTCGAGCTCCGCGCACTCGGCATCCTCGACGCAAGACGCCGCAACCGCGGCATCCTGAGCGCCGCCATCGACGCCACGGAGGGCGCCATCGGGGGAGTCGCCTGGCCCCGCGTCGAACCAGCTCCACCCGTCATCATCGGGGCAGTCTTCACCGCGCTCCCAATGAGCGTTGCCGTCGTAGTATGTGCAGGCGCTCGACGCGCAGAGCGCCGCCACGAAGATCCATCGCTCCATCACAACCTCCCGTTCGGCGCACCGGTGCCTGACCGCTCCATGCGGCTCGCGTCACCGACGGGCCCATCGGAGGGCCTCGCGCCAGGTTCGAGGGTCGGTACCCGCTCCCCGGAGGAGCGTTCAACGATTTCTGCTATTCGAGGCCGGGGCAGCGCTCGGCGGCCGTCGCGCTGTTGTCGTCTTCTTCGCACTCGGTGGCCACGTCCGAGCCGTCGACGCGCACCTCGAACGTGAGATCGGTGTCGGTCGGCGCGTCGGCGAAGTTCACGGTCACTCGCTCGCGCTGACCGGGGAGCAGGGGCAGCGTCGTCATCGATGTCGCGATCGCTACCTCCGGCGTCACATCCGTGCGCACAAACGCGACCTGCACCCCGGCCGCGACGCCCCGCGAGCCGACGTTGCGCACCACCGCGCTGAGCGCGATCGAGCGACTCGCGCACATGCCGACCGCCTCCAGCGTGACCTCGAGGTCGGGCGCATTGAACACCCCGCGGCCTTGCACGTTCTGCCGGTAGTTGTTGAGCCCCGGAGTGCTCCAGTTGTTCGGCTCGGTGGCTGGTACCGCGCCCGACGCCTGCACGTTCGAGACGTGATAGCTGTACTGGTTCCAGATCGGCCGCGTGCCCACCCAGCGATCGAACATGTCGCCGTAGGAGTAGACGCCCGAGGTGCCGGTAGCGAACGCGGCCGGCAGGTCAGCGATCGGTACTCCGAACGCGGTCGAGTAGGCCGCGGGACAGTTGTCCCGGCCGACGGCTTGGTCGCGGTTGGCGCCGACGACGATCTCCGAGTTCCCGTCCAGATCCACGTCCACGACGATCGGATACTCGTACCCTGTGCGCGAGCTGTTGGGGATGGGGTTCATCAGGAGTTCGGTGCCGTCCCGGCCGTCGTAGACGTGCAAGAAACATTCGTCGTTGTAGACGACCTCGGCCACGCCATCGCCCTGGAAATCGAACACGCTCGAGCCCGTCACGCTGGAGCTGATGTCTTGGGTGGGCGCCTGCCAGCGGAGGAAGTCGGTCGCTGCGCACGCGTCCCCGCCGGTGCGCGGCGGAGTCGCGAAGCAGTCCGGGTCATAGACGACGTAGGCGCCTCGCCCCGCGGTCGCGATCTCCGGCAGCCCATCGCCGTCGAAGTCCGCCACTGTGGGCGGGCCGCCCGTGCCCCCGCCGGGAAGCGCGAACGTGCCGTCGACCCAGGTGCCACCGGGCCCGATGAGCACGGCCCCCGTAGCTCCATCCTGCACGCGCACCTGTCCGCCGCCGATGTTCACGATCTCGGGCAACCCGTCCAAGTCCAGATCTGCGACCGCGAGGTTGCCGCTCAGCCCGCCACCCCAGAGCGGCGTGCCGTCGTGGTTGAGCGCCATCAGTCCGTTGCTGAGCTCCACCTCGCCGTCCATGTCGAGGTCGGCGACGATGGGCGACTCCCAGCCTCCGCTGACGCACGAGCCGGCGTCGATGATGTCCAGCATCGGATCCGAGATGTCGAGCCCGTTGAGCACCCGGCACCCCACGACGACATCCGGGACGCCGTCATGGTCGAAGTCGGCGACTTCGATCGTTCCCCGGAGGTTCTCGCCCAGGCGCAGCGCGAGCTCCGTCACTCCGTCGCCGTCCATCATGCGCACCCCGCCAGAGTCGAGCCGGTAGACGAACTCGAGCGCCGCGTCGGACGGATCGAAGTTCGCCACCGCGATGCCCTCGCCCTCGGACGAGACCTCGACCCCGGTGCGCTCGATCGCGAAGAGCAACGAGCCGTCGTTGCCCGACAGACCCACCAAGATCGGGTCGTGCCAAATGGTGCCCGAATAGACCGGTACGAGCACATCGGGGATGGTGTCTCCGGACACGTCACCGACGATCGGTGAGTTGATCACGTGCTCCCAGGTCGTGCCGGCGATCTCGACGCCCGGCCAGTGCCACTCTTCGGTCAGCTCGATGGACTCGAAGTCCGGCGTGACCTCACACATCACGCCGCCGGGCGTGCCCAAGCAGCGCCCGATCGTGGGCTCGCAGTAGAGGGATCCGTCGAGGCAATCGAAGTCGTCCATGCATTCGCGCCCGGGCGTCACGCAGGCGTCGTCGAGGCAGACGTCGCCGCCGCCGCAGCAGATCTCGAGACCCGCTCCGCAGAGCGTCTCCTCGGGGGCGCAGCTCGCGGCGCAGACGACCCCGTCGAGGCAGATCTCGGCGGCCTCGCAGCAGAGCATCATGTTGTCGCCGCAGCGCGTGGTCCCGCACGTCGGCAGGCACTGGAAGCCGTCCACGCACTCCTCGCCGTCGGCGCAGCACTCGGTGCCGGCCGAGCAGGAGCGATCCGAAGGGCACACGTCGGCGTCTTCGTCGAGGGGTCCGCCATCGTCTTCCTGCGCACCGCCGTCCGGCCGGCTGACGCACATGCCGTCGCGACACAGTTGCGCCGCGGCGCACTCGGTGTCCGTCGTGCACTCCGGCTCGACGGTTCCGCCGCAGTCGCAGCCGGCCAAGGACAAGATCAGGAGAGAAAGAGCGAGCGGGCGCATGTGCGCGAGTGTAGTCGAAGCCCAGATCGAAGACGTCGACTCGCCCCGAGCTGTGGCAGAGTTCAGCGCCTTGGCGCCCGCGCGAGATCCCATGGAATCCACCCCCCTAGCGAAGCGCAAGCTCGCGTGGTGGCAGGTCGCGCTCTTCTTCGCGGGCTTTGTCGGGCTCATTGTCTGGCAGGTCTCGGGCCGGGAGCAGCTGAACGCGCCGGACCTCGAAGATCGCCTACTCGCGATCCAGCAGCGGGCCTGCGCCTGTCAGGGCGACGTTGCGTGCGCCACCGCGGCCCGCGATGAGCTCGCGGCGCTCTTCGTCGAGGAGGAGGAGAGGCGCATCAGCGAGCAGCAATATGCGTTCTTCCGGAGCATCGTGGAGGCCACCGAGGGCTGTCTTTCCGAGGCAGGGGTTCCCAGCGGGCTCGCCCTCGATTAGTCAGAAAGGGCACAAATCGATCGATCTTCGGCACGATTCGCGAAGCACAAGAACGCGAAGATCACTCACTCTCCCTGATGTTAAGGGACCCAAACCGGAGAATTTGGATGCGGAAGACACTCAATACTGCCCTCGTCGTAGCCCTCGCACTCGTAGGCGTGGTGGCTTGCAGCGCCGATGTCGGCGAGCGAACAGACACGCTGCGCGTGGTCGATGAGCAGGCCATGATCAGCCAGCTCCTCTACTTGCAGTTCGATCTCTCGCCGTTTCCGATGACCGCCGCCGACCTCGAGGAGTCCGGCGACGCCACCCTCGCGGTGCCGGTTCGGGTCGAGATCTTCGATGACATCGCCGTCGCTTGGTTCGCGCCCGCTGGCGTCGCCCAGGTCGATCGGGATGGCCTGATGGCCGTCTGGCGCGTCGAGCACCGCACGCCCACCGCCGGCGAGGTCGACAACAACGCCGAGATCGGTGTGGTCGCGCCCGGCGACACCCCGCTCTTCGTGATCGAGGCCGCCAACGAGCTTCCGACCAGCACCAACGGCCCGACCCCCGACGAGCAGCTCTACGCGCTGCCCTCGAACCTGGCCGGCGAGGCGATTCTCAACTTCGAGAACCTGCTCACGACCGCCGAGGAGGCCATCGCCATCAACCAGACGAGCCTCTACCACCCCGGCTGCATCTGAGATCTCTCCGGTCGCTCAGAGGGCTCCCTCCTACGGATGTGTGGGTGGGGGCCTTTCTCTTTTCCGTCGCGTAAGGACCGTCACGAAACGCACGATGGGCGAAGATCGCTCCAAATTCAGTAGTGATTTCGGCAGCAATCATCGGCACGGCGAGTGCACTACCGACACCCATGGCGCCTCACCGACCGACCGCTCACGACGCTGGACGCCACGCTGACGTCGAGCTCGCGTGGGTGGACGAGGGGGTCCTGACCTGCGTCGTCGCCGACCAGACCCTCGAGGTCCCGCGCGGTTCGGCGCTCGTCATTCCAGCTGAGCTCGAACACTCGATCGAGCTCTCTACCGCGGCCACGACCGGCTCACTCTTGCTCGACCGCGAGCACGTCGAGAACATGGCCTGCTCCCTGGGGCGCACCCCCGAGCCGGCGGTCCTCGAGAACGCTGAGCTCGTCGTGCGATTGGCTCACCTCGTGCGCGCCGAGGAGAAGGCCCACCGTCCGGGTTGGCCGATGGCCGTCGAGGGCCTTCGCGACGCGCTCGTCGTAGCGATGCTGCGTCGCTGCCCGGGCTCCGCCTTCGTGAGACGCCCCGGTCCCCAGGACCCGCGCATCCAGGCGGCGATCGACCGCATCGAGAACGACTACGCCACCCCGCTCTCCGTGGACGACCTGGCCCGCACAGCGGGCATGAGTCGCTACCATTTCAGTCGCCGATTCAGGGATGTTGTCGGCGAGAGTCCATACAAGTTCCTCGTGCGCGTTCGGGTCGAAAGAGCGGCGGATCGTCTGCGCGCGGGGCGGAGCGTCACGGAAGTCGCCTACGAAGTGGGCTTCGGCGGCCTCGGTCGTTTCTCCCAAGCCTTCCGCGCTCGTTACGGCGTGTTGCCCAGCCGATACGCGAGCTGACCCGGTTTCCACCCGGGTTACAGAAGGTATCCAACAGCAGAGGCATCCTGCACCACAAGTGTTGACAGCTACCAATGTGGGGTAGCCTTGCAGCCATGCGGGGTAGCTTTGTTCTTTCAGCTCTGGTCGCCTTGGTCATATCAGTGGGTTGCGGGGCCCCACCAGCGTCAGAGGCCATCGAGCAGCGAGGAGCAGACGTTGACGCGTCGCTCGACGCAGCACCGTGGCTCGCGCGCCTCTCTCTCGAGCGCACGCTCGCGGAAGAGGACACGCGACACCAGCCCAGGCCGATCGAGGGCGGCGTCGTTCTGGCGCCGAACGGGTTGTCAACGCTCGTTGCCGCGGACGGGGCGCACGTTGCGGTCCGCCACGCCTCCGCTCGCATCGGAGTGACGGCCGTAGGCCGCGAGCAAGCGACGCTGCCGATCGAAGCCGCCGCGCCGTCCGTGGTCGGCTCCGAGGTTCGTCGCGAGCTGGCCGACGGTGTGACCGAGTGGTGGCGCTCACTCAACATCGGGCTCGAGCACGGCGTGACCCTCGCCAAGCGCCCCGAGGGAACCGGCCCGCTGCTCATCGACGTCGGCGTCGACGGCGTGACCCCGCGCACGGACGCCAACACAAACAGCGTCGCGTTTACCGTTGGCGAGAGCGACGCTCAGGTGGCCGACTACGCTCAC
>Ga0114933_10000351_pt1 | contig 56330 bp, 63 predicted proteins | sample 4SBtaG_FD_89691 | JGI IMG/M metagenome (GOLD analysis project Ga0114933, IMG submission 89691) | Deep subsurface microbial communities from Kolumbo volcano to uncover new lineages of life (NeLLi) - 4SBTROV12_W25 metaG | ecosystem: Environmental > Aquatic > Marine > Volcanic | place: Kolumbo...
CGTCTAATAGTCTAGCCATAAATGCCATTACATCAAGAGGATCAGCACCAGTTCCATCAGAACCTGTTAGGTCGATAGAATTAGAGCCGCCTTGATGTTGCCCCATTGTTTGAGTAGCCGCCGCCGCGTCTGCACCTAATACGTGATCAGGTGAAGAACTAGAGACTCCACTAAACAATTCAGCAATAACGCCTTCATCAAAAGCATCTTTAAGAGCGTAAGCCGCAGAAGAGGATGCTACCTCTTTCCAGTTTACGTGAGACATAGATTTCTCAATGTCATCTACTTTGAATTTGAATGCGTTAGCTACATCAACAGTAAGGGTTTCTTCCATGTCGGTCAACTTAGTTTGAGTCACGTCAGCGCCTCTTTCATACTGATAAACAGTAATCGTAGGTTCTTTGACGATTCTCACCGTATCTCCAAAAGCAGATATATCACCGGAATAATCGGTGTTTGTGATTGCTTCAGCTACTGAGGCTTTTCTAAAAAAGTTAAGTACTTTCTTGGAATAAACCTTAGGCATGAAGAATGCATTAGTTTGTCCGCTCTCGGAGTTCGCAAAGTTGCCATTAGTATCAGTCGACTGCTCGAATAAAGCGTCAGATTGATTATAAGCCATTTAAGTCACCATTAAATGTTAAAGGTTAATATTTAACCACGAACCCTACCTTCGTCTAAAGCTTTATCTATCTCTGATTCGAGACGATCAAACTCATCCATAGGTAGTGCCGCGATCTCCTCTTGTGTCCAAACTTTAGGTTCGTTAGTGTCAACAGTTGTTGTCTTAGTTGATATCATCTGTGACGCATCTACCCTTTGTTTAGACTTAGCGTTCTGTTGTTTTGCAGGTTCTGCAATACCAGACTCCATCTTAAAAAGATCAATAGCTTTGCTTGCTAAAGATACATTATTAGGATTATTATAAATCCAATCTTGTATCTCTTCAGGCTGTTTCTCTGCCCACGAATGAAAAGCATCGCTGTTGCGTAATTCTGAATAATCAGGGTGTTTTTCAACCAAGTCTTTTTCAGCTTCACGCCTCATAATGTCTCTTTCACGAGCTTCAATAGAGTTTAGTTTGTCAGCTAATTGCTGAAATTTACTATCACTCTGTAAGTGAGCTACACTTTCAACGACCTCATAAACATCAGGATATTGTTCTTTAAACTTTTCAAGTTCTTCTACAGTCTTAGGAGCTTCGTAAACAGGTTGTGCTGATTGCACTTTGTTTGCTAACTCTTGTTCTCTAGATCTAAACTCATTAAGTTTTGAATCATAATGTTTTTTAAGATCATCATATCTTTTTTTATAGTTAGGCTGTGAGTAAGGTTTATTTTCTTTTTTAGGCTGAGATTCTTGTTGTACGCTTTCTCCTTCCAAAACTTCTTGTGTTTCAGGTTTTGGCGCAACAAATAAACTATCAGCAGAAATTCCTTCTTTAGGCATAACTTCTTCCGTATGCCACGATTTCTTCGCATTATACGGATTGGGTTCTGGCGATACAGTTTCCTGTATATTATCAACGTCTGCCATTTTGCGTTCCTCCATTAGGGTTTGCTATCTTCAAAGTAGCTTATTCCAAGAACGTCTTCTCGGTTAAGGGTTTGTCTTTGCAAAGTAGCTAAGGATTATAATTGTGATAAAGGGTTGCCGAAGCAAGTAGCTTTATCGTTTATTAGCCGTAAACAGCGCCTTTCTGTAGTCTAGGATTAGAAAGTAACATATTCTTATAGTGCTCTCTTTCAACAGTTGATTGTTGAATGGGAGCCATAAGCTTAGCTTCTTCCTTTTTTGTTTCCTGTACTATTCGTTGTTCGCCGCCTTCGGCTACCATACGTCTGTCAATTACATCTGCGTCATTTTCAGCTTGAGCCATTACCTCATCTAGAGTGTCTGGACCAATCTGTTGTGCCGCTTTTGCAGACATTACGTATTCTCCGTCCGATAACCTTGCAGGTATCGAATCGGATTTTTCTGAACCCGGTCCTTCAATAGGACCAGTTCCTGAAAACTCTGAAGCTGTTTCTATTACTTGATCAAATATCATACTTAAACGATCATCAGCAGATAACGCTTCTTCTAAATAATTCATATCTTCTGGACCAAGTGATTCTGAGATTACATAATCTACAAATTCACTTTCCATTTGTTCGTCTGGAACTTGTGCTTCTTGTGCCATATCTTCGGCTTGAGATTCAGCTTTCATTTCAACAGGCTCAATAGTAATGCCTATTCCCTTCATCTGGTCTCCCATAGAAGCTTTATCTTTTTTAAATTGTTCTTGTCCCTCTTCTGTATAAGGGTATTCCTTGTCTCCAAGTTTAGGCATTGTCCTCTCCTTCTTTAATACTTATGTCTACGTCAGCCTTCAATTGCTCTAAGCGTGCCAGCAAATTCATCTTCCCCTGGCATCGGTACATCTCCTGTTCCGATGTTGCCGCCACCAGTACCTGTAGTTCCGAGTTCTTGAGGTTGTTCAGGTGTTCCAGTAGCGCCTCCCATAGGAGTCTGTTGTTGGTTATCGGTCTGAGCTTCCGCGCCAGTTTCTTGTTGAGCATTTTGCATTCCTATAATTTGTGCGGCAAGTGCGGCTTCTTCAGGATCATTCAGAATTTCATCTGGTTCAAGATCCAAGCTGTAAGCCAACTCGCTTATTAGTTTAGATATTTTAATAAATGGTGCAATAGTAGGATTCTGTGCAGTCTGTAAGAACATAGTTAATCTTTGTGATCTTACTTCTTTCTGCATCAAAGAACTTGTTCCCATTGCATTGACTTCTAAGTCTCCTACAATATCCAAGTCTTCTTCAATGAACTGCATGTTCCAATGGAAAAAAGATTCTCCTAATGGCTTTAATAAAAAGTCGTCTATGTTCTTAACAACAGTTTTTATATTCAAGCTTGCCGCGCCAAGTAACATAGACATACCAGAAGCTGTTCGTGTCATACTTTGAACACCTGTTTGTCCGTGACTAAAGCTAGGAATACCTGTCTGTTCATCTGCAAGTTGTCTAAACTTGTCGAACATCATCATATTCTCTGTGGCAGTATTAGGAAACTTAAGTCCATGTATTGCTTGTCCGGGCATTCCGGCTTGTCGCCTGAATATTTTCCCCGGATAAATCTCCATGCTCTGTCCGCCTACTAAAGCAGAGTCATCTACATCAAAAACTAATGAGCCTGCTAATGCTAAGTTATCAACTGCCATGCGTGCATGACCGTTCATAATTTGTTGTGAGTCTGCCATATTCTCAGGTACTCCAATACCAAAGAAACTATATGGGTTTCTTTCGTAAGGGAATGCGTGATATGGTATACTAGGAGGGGTAAATGGGTTGACTACCGCGCGAAGTAGCATGTTACCACATGTCCATGCATTTATTTGTACTTCATCTAAGTCATCAACGCTGTCTGGTAAGTCAATACCTACTTGTCTTGCGTAGTCAGCATCCATTATGCCCCAATATTCTAGTATCTCAAATCTATCTGTAGCAGAGTCTTCTTGATTACTTTCTTCGTTTAATGAGCTTTCAAAGTATTTCTCTTCATAGTTAGGACCTTCTTGTAATACATTTCTAATTGCATCTTTATTAAAGTATGGAAGATTACGAAGGTTTCTTACTTGGCTTCTATTAAACTTGTGTCTATGTATAATAAAATCACATTCATCTATTGATGTTGCGTTAGGATCTGGATAAAAATCCCAACAACTTACAAACTCTACTCTAGGAACTCTAACCTGTACAGGCTTATATTCTCTTTCGCCTTTGTCATTTTTATCCCATTTGTGTAAAGTTTTATTAAAACTAAAAGGTCCTTTAATAATTCCAGTTCCTAACATAGAAGATTCAAACAATGCATTGCGTAATTCTGCAACACCGTTTGATTCATCTAATTGATCATAGATAAGCTTCTGCATTTTCCTTGCGGCTTTTTCCGCAGGACTAATTTCAGGAACTTCTGGTATCGGAGATAATCCCGACTCTAAAATAACTTCGCCTTCTTTATCTGTGTAGTTATCTTCTAATGAACCTAAGAAATTCTCTCCTGCTAAAAAAGTAGCTCCGGGCTTCAGAACTTTTCCATCACCTTCGTAACCGACATCGAAAGGATTACTTTGATCTGTAGCAACGGATTCTGTCTCGGCTTCTTCTGCAACCTGTGGACTTTCGATATTGACAGGAGAAGTATCTGTTTTTTGTCGAGCGTTTCCTGAGATACCTTCGGGCATTTTGGTATCTTTAATTGTAATAGGAAACTGCCCGGAGCCAAATAAAACATCTACAAGTTGCCCATAGGCGGCAATTGTTTTTGTTTTTGTAACTTTTATAAATACTCTAGACTTTTCACTTTCTCTAAATCTTACTCGTTTTCCGTATTGCCCTCTAAAATTTTGATAAGAGTTCAACCAACGAGATTCGTCTGTTCTTCTTGCGCTTTCCGCAGAAGCAAACCTAGACTTAATAATGCCTACTAGATTTTTAGATTGCTCCTCAGCAAGATTTAATGTCTTGCCGTGCTCGTCTTCAACTTCTTCAAAAATGCTGTTAGCATTTAAAAAGGAATTTTTATCTTGTTCTTTTTCCATATATATTAATATCCAAATTCTGAATCTGAAGGAGTGTACGCTCGTTCTTTTATACGTAGCATAGTATCAAACGGATCGTCTAATCTAGGTCTACTCATTATTAAATATCTAAGAGCATCGTATGCATGATCAGGAGCATTAGTATCTACATCTTCCGGATTCTTTTTAGAAAGAGGAATACCTTGTATCTCTTTAATCGTATTAACACAGGTGTTGAAAAACTGTAGTCTAGGTCTACCTAAACTACCAGTCTTTAACATTCTGCGCTTCAAGTGTTCGTGTATCTGCACTTTACCTGCAACTCTATTTTTATCGGCTCTGCGCAATTTATGTCCTGCTTTGATAAGAGTTTCTCCTATCGTTGGACCAGTATAACCTGTTCTTGCCCATGCCGCCGTATCTAAAACACCCATTATAGATTTGACTTCGGCTCGCTCCATTTCAGTTATTAAGTCTGCGAGTGCTTCCCCTGTAAGACCCTTTCGGTATAGTTCTCTATAAATAATGATGGTCTTGTCTTCGGGATCAACAGCACCCCACAGGCAACAACTTTCAGCCGCATAACCATAGTCAACTCCTTTAACTCTTTCCCAATGTATAGGAATTTCAAAAGGAGGGATAACGTGGTGTTCGTTATTAAACTCTACAAATGCCGCACCTTCATTTACTTCCCAATTACCTTCAAGCAACTGCCTTCTTTGTATGGGAGGCAAAGACATTAGCATTCTTTCGTATTCGCCGTCCTCTGCAAGATAAGGATTGTCCATTAATCTTGCAGGTATAAATTTTCTTGTTAAACCATCCTCACCTCTAAAACTATTATTAGGTTCGTTTGGTTCAATATATCTTTTCTTTACCCAATGTGCACCAACACCTCCGGGGTTTGCTGTGCATCTTAAATATGTTTTAATATCTGGATTAGTTGTTCTTAGTCGAGAAGCTAAATAGTTCCATCCAAATTCTGTAGGTAGGTGTGTTATTTCATCAAAGCCTATCCAACTATATGCTTGTCCTTGATAGCGGTATACGTCTGCATCTTTTTCTAAAAACCCAAACTCTACTTTTGCACCGCTAGGAAAATACCATACCTTTTCTACTTCTTTAAACCTAGCACCTTTAAATGCTTTAGGATATATCTCACGAGCTTTATCTATAAGCTCTCTTAGTTCTGGCATTGTCCGTCTAAGTATTAAAGCTCTATGTTCTTTAACATGACAATACCTTAGTGGATCTATAAGCATTGCATAGCTTTTTCCGCCTCCTGCGGCTCCTCCATACAATACATCTTTTTCATCAGCCGCTAAGAACTTTGTTTGTGGTCCTTCATTAGGCATGAAGGAAACATTGTCACCAGTCTTATCTAAATGGCTTTGAACAGCAGAAGGAAGTTTTTTTACTTCATCTGTAGTAACAATAGTATTATCTTCTAAACCTGCAACTTTCTTTAGTGTTTCTGTTTGTTTTTTTAAGTGTTGCTTTTTATTACTTAGTTGACTTTCAAGTTTCTTTATTGTCTTTTGTTTATTCTTTAAAGACTTTTTTGCCGCAAACTTAGCTTTTGTTTTAGAATGGAAATGATAATTAGATGTGCTTCCTTTAGGTCTTCCTCTTTTTTTAGCAGGTGTTCCGTCTTTCTTAAGTATAAAGCTTCCTTTAGAATCTGTCAAGTAAAGATTTGGATTTATTTCCCAGTCCTTCTTCATATTTTTTATCCACAAGTTTCTTTAATCCCATACGAGACAGGCTTCTATTGGTTTTATTTTCTAGTATTTGAACACCCTCAGCAAGGCTTATTGCTTTGTTATAAACCAAATGAGATACATGTTCTAGCGATTCCAGTTGGTCTGGGACAGGCTTTAGAAAACCTTTATGGTCTTCGTCTATCTCATAGCCAAACGGAATCGTTGAACTTTTTTTTCTGATATAATTTTCGGGTGCTTCAATCATTAGTGTTTTTTAGGTTTCTTCTTTTTAGATATTGGTTTTACTTTATCTTCCGCAAACTCAATAACATTATCAGGCTCACCTTGTAGTTGATCTAAATCTATAATTCTTCCTGATGAATCAAATTTATATTCCATGTAGTCACTATGTACTGTACTTCTAATCCAAAGCACAGGACAGACCTTTAACCATTCATAAAAAATGTCAGGCATTTTGTTTTCATCATTAAATTGCTGTTCAAAAGTTTCGCTAATAGCCATTGGCTTCTCCTAAGTTATATATTTAACATTATGTAATTTTTGTCTCATTCTAGAAATTCTTTTTTTTGTTAGGCTTCCTAAATGCTCTACAATTTCTTTTTCTTTTTTAGGAAGACCTTCTGTATAAGGTAATAATTTATCTAAACAATATGCATATGTTTCCAAGACTGATATATCTTTTTTATTTAATATATCTATATAATTATAAATGCAAGCACTTTCTCCGAGTACACCATAAGTAAGAGCATCTGAACAATTAATAGTTTGTTCTTTAAATATAGGATCATCTCTATGGTTCATATATCTAGGCATAAATAATTTTTTTATATTTGGTAATATGCCTTGGTCTTTAGCAGGAATTCTATACCATTTTAAAGGATTAATTATAAATAACGAAAGATCTATTATTCCTTTATTCATTGGTGTATCTACTAGATTATAATGTTTTGCTATTGATGGATGATCTACATAAACTCCTTGTCTGCTTACGCACATATCATAGCGCATTAATTTCTCTCTACTAGGTAAGTCACTATCTTTTATATTTAATACTAATCCGCTTTTAACTACTAAAGTAATATCATCTATATTATGTAATGCTGTAGCTAGTTTACTTTTTCCACATGGAACAACTTTATATTGAAACTGTGGCATGTTCATTTCAATAGAGTTGATCGTTAAAGCTGTTAAGTTATTAACCTCCAGTATTAAGATCTTTCGGTTTTTTAGGCTTGACATGCTCTATATCTTTAAAATAATTAAAAAAGTTATCTATTCGTTCTTTCGGATTGTGTACTAAATAAGAAACAAGACCTGAGTATTCTGAAGACAATATGCGCTTTAAATCTAAAGGACTTGGCTCATTGTCTAATTTTCCTTTCCATAAAGCAGTATATATAGGAGTATATGTTCTAGGGTTACATCCTTCTTTATCAAATAAGTTTACTTCGCTTCCTTGCGCTAGTCCAATTAATCCCATTTCAGAGTTACTACAGCAACCTACAATCTCTGCTTGTTTTAATATAGCGTGTCCAGATAGCTTCTTGTCTATTATACGATCTTTAAACTTTCTTTTTAAATCTGCAAAAGCATAAGCAGAAGTAAGAGGATGACATTTAAGATATGCACCTTTATCTACTTCTTGTTCTACTTTTTCCATGTCTACTATATCATATAGTATATTCGTACCCGGCAAGAAGATAACATACTTTGGTTTAAACTTTGTTCTTCTTAGTTTATATTTATCTAAACTTTTAATTGCTAGTTCTTTAAAAAGCATGTCGCCTTCTTCAGTAACAACTTCTTTCATTGATTCAATCATTACTTGACTAGCATATTGAAACGAAGCAGGCTTCATATAAATAAACTTGGACATAGCATCTGTGTAAACATAACCATGTATTCTAGGATCTTTGGGAAAATCATACCAAATATCGTACTCAAGATTTGTTCCGGCGTTGCCCTTGGCGGGCAACAGCTTATGTACTTCACTTAATCTTTCGTTCTCTTCATTTCTTAAAACACTACCAGACTTAAAGAAATGAGCAGTCTTATCATTTAAAACATCATTTAATGCTAATGTTTCAATTGGCATTCTTTTCCCCACAAGGCGTATGGCTCTTTTGTTCTAGCTCTTCAATTCTATCTTCAAGCTCTTCTAAGCGTTCATCTACTTCTTTAAAATGATCTACAATAATATGTAAGGTTTCTTCGGTACGCCTACCTATTAATTTAATTTCTTCTTCTATCTTATCCTTTTCCAAGAACTGCACTCCTTTACCATTTTACTTTGTTTGCCCAATACGCCGCAGACATCTTTCCTCTTGCGATGTTCTTAGCGTGTCGAGCCTTAAAAGATCTGGAACGTGCTGTGTTTGTTCTATCACCAGTCTTTCCTTGCTGTCCAAATCTTATTAATTTTATTTTGTCGCCTTCTTTTGCTACAACCACATGTGACTTGGTTGGATGTTTTGGAGTACGTTTGGGTTTGTTGTAACCACTGACTCCTGCTCTGGTTAGTCTTGAATCTTTTTTACTTTTTCTTTTTTCTGCCATGTTTCTTCCTTTGTTTTTTAAATGTTACTCGTACAACTTTTTGAAGCCTTCCAGACTTCATAAATTTGTGTATGTTTTTAAAAGTTTTAAGCATTTTCTTTTTTCGTTTTCCAAACGAGATTGATTCCTCTTCGATTAAGTTCTTTTAAAACTTTATGAACCTTTTTAGGTTTTGCATTACTAGAATTAATATAGTCAAATAGATCTTGTTTAGATGTAGCTTTCATATAGTGATAGATGAGGGCATGTCTTCCAGTACGCCTATCATAGTTTCTTTCCGTGGGTTTAAACTTAGTCGGCATCCTTAAACTCAGCATCTTGCGCATCTATCACAATAGTTTCTTTTTCGGGCATAATAAAAATACCACCAGATACTTTATGATTCACGTCTAACTTTTCAGACTTGGAGACTCCTACACGATCTAATAAGGTCTGTGCCGCTTGTAATTTAACATTAGCCTGTGGAATTGTTTCGTCTGAAGATATCATTTCAATTATCTTAAAGGCGGCTTGCGGTGCAGACTGCGCTAAAACATTTGTGGTTACTTCCAATACTTCATTCTTTAAAGCTTTCAAGACTTGATAGTGATTGCCTGAGTAGCCTGCTAGTTCTGCCGCACGCTTGGCATCACCCTTTGTTTCAACCAAATGTCCTAAGAAAGATTCTTGCTTAGGTGTAAGCTCTTTCTTTTTATTGTAAGTGTCCAGTAATCCAGTCATGCCATCTAGTTTACAGTCGTATAGCAGTCTTGTCAATACCTAATTAAAATAAATATTACTTGACAAATGGCGATTACAACTATACAATGGAGCCTTGTACCCCCCAAGGCTGAATACCCCCTCAGCACTCCCCTTTTCTTACCATCCCTCTATTAGGTCTAATAGGCGGCGGATCTGGTTTACAACTCAAATCTTCTTAAAATGTTTGATCACTACATCTATATATGGTGGGGGGGCACTGGCATCCTGCCTACCCCCTTCACCTTCGCTTGACTTTGTAGACTTTGAAGTTCATTCAGATTGTAGTTCTTTCTACGATCTGTGGAACTTGGGGACTCCTAAATCCCCAAAGAATCGTAGCAAAATCAACATAGTTCTAAGTGCAATATAAACTTTAATAGCTTGAGACAAAAGAATAAAACAATCTTTTTTTATGTAAAAGATTATCCAATAGCTGTAGGCAAGGCTCCCTCCCTTACATTGATGTATAAATATCAATTTGTTTCACATGCCCTTAACCCATTTCTCTAACCTTTCGTCCCTGCAAAATACTAATCGTCAACACCTGCAAACATAACAACTTGCAAGGGTTTCCAAGTCACTCTTCTGACAGCTAAGAACTGACGAACCCTGACAATGCTCATAATATATCACCTTCTATCGCCAAATTATTGACAAAGTATAATGTGCACCGAATAGACTGCAAAGTCAAATAAGCTAAAGCGCCTATTAACATGTAGATAATTATATTTATAATAGGCGATTTGACTTTGCAGTCTCTTCGGATTATACTATAAATGTCAATAATTTAACAATATAAGGAGTATATTATGGCACAGTCAAAGTTCGACATTTCTAACCTCTCAAAAGAGCAACTCGTAAACCCGGCAAGTTATAATGCTTGCATGCGTCTAGCTTACCATTTCACAGAAACAAAAGGTAAGAGAAATTGGGTTAACTTCACGCGAATCAAATCGCATTTCTACAATCAATCTAAGGAAGGCAACCTTACTGTTAAAGATGTGAATAATCTTCTACAGAAAAAAAGACTGCCAACTAAAGTATCTCAAGCTATTAAAGCCTATATCGCACAGGGGTAGAAGGTAATTTAGAGTAGATACCTTGGGGATTCTTAACGGAGTCCCCAAGTTTTTTTTATCTCCGACTTCAAGTTATATTTCCATTCACTTCAAAGTCTATCGTTCTTTCAGGAATCACAGGCCCCTTTGGGGCTTGTTCATCCTTACAGAACGACCAAATCAGCCTGGCACTCACTTCATTCGTGACAGGCGGATAGATTTGGCAAAGTCTGCGCTACGGCTCTAGTTGTATTCGCTACGCTCATGCCTTTATATTCGGTAGACAGGATGCCTTAAGTGCCCCCTAACTTCTAGCGCGCGCAGTTTCAGATTGAATTTGTAGTAACTGCTAGAGTTCAAGCGCGCGAAGAAGTAGAGGTCCGACTTGTTGAGGGCATAATTAGCTATATATCTATAGTTATTAACAAGTTGAGGGTAAATATCTACAACTAATCTACAACTTATCCACAGATTACACACTTATAACTTCGAGTTATGGCTCGCGTGGTGTCCTCTTGACATCTTCTGCGGAATTTGCGATACTATATGGACTCGGAAATCTCCGAGCAACTTAATTAAGAGGTAATTATATGGAAACTTTTTTAATACTTGGGATTATAGTAGCTGTAATATTAGCTATTTGTGGTATAAACGCAACAAAACAATAGGAAAATAGATATGATTAGTGAATTTTTTGATTGGTGTGTGTATGTCCTAGAAGTTATAGGCTATCATACAGGTTGGGGATATGAATTAGCAAATATTATTATCTTTGTTATCATTGAACCTGCTTTGATTATATTGTTTTTTGTTCTATGGATTAGAGAACGGAGCAAATTACATTGATGCACTATACCACGTGTGGTTTCATCTTGACTCCTTCGAGGATTTCTGGCATACTATACAGGCTTTCTCGGAGCAGAAACTTTAATTAACTATATAGGGGATTTCCTTATGGATATCAACGAGTTAGTAGATACTATTGAGTCTACTTTAAACAACAAGTCAATAGATTTTGAAGAAGAAGTATTAACTTCTTGTCCTTCATGTGATTCAGATTTGACTGAAGATGATAATGGATATACTAAAGAGCTTTATTGTGTATCATGTAAAATAACTTGGGAAATTCAAGGAGATTGTTATGCACACTAAAGACCATAACTTTATATCTCAAGGGGAAATAGATAGAGGGACTCAAGTATTTGAGTCTTTCTTAGAAGCTCAAGAATCTCTTATAAATAAAGGCTTTAAGAAGAAAGAGCAGTCTAATGTAAGAGAGGATAAATGGTATCTGTTCCGTAAAGGTAAGAAGTCTAGTATACTTACACCCAAATATGACAGCATATTAGGAACAACGTGGCATATTAGGTCTTTCTAATATGTCCCTATACCGCAGGCGGTGTGGTCTTGACGCGAAGGCTTCGCTGTGCTACAATATTTGGCGTTGGCTCGGAGGAGCGAACTTATATACTCCTAGTATAATTATTAGGTTCTCCAGTTGAAATACTATAATAGACAAGGCAGATATAGCGGAGTTAAAGATACTGCACCTAATACTTTTTCAACAGGCTAAAGAGCAGTTGCCTTTATAATACTGCTCACTTTAATAGAGGAGTGAAATTATGTCACGCATAACTTTTACTAAGAAGGGCAATCTATCTGATACGATAGACGCAACACTTCCCATTACTGATGCACCTTTATTCTTTAGGGTTCTTTGGAATATTGGTAATGTATTGGGGTTCAATATAATCAAGCGCAATGCTAAGAAAAGCAGAGGATTTAGTATCGAACTTAAAGATACTTTCACCGCTTTTAACTTCGGCAAATGGGTTGCTTACAGATCAGCAAGCACACCTAGAAATCCGTTGTGGTTTAAGCGCACTCTAATTGATGGCAAATACCAAATGACACCAATTAGTCAGACTAATACTACTATGCAGATGATTCGTATTCCTGCAAGGTTGGTCTAATATGACACAACAACTTAGAAAATACGAAATAGATGCAATGGTTGATGGCATCTGCACTAAATTGAGAGCCAACAGAGAGTATGTTCAAGCTCAATTTAAAACCACAGCAGAATATTCTCAGCTTAATAAAGATTTGGAAGCTATTGAAAAAGCTAAAGAGTCAATTAGAAAAGCAGAAGCAAAATTAGAAGAGTTGCAATATACTCTTACTGATGATGTTGCGGATTTCAATGAGCAATTTGGTAATGAGGTCTTTCACTTAGAATACAGCAAAGGTTATAGCTGTAAAAGTAGTATTGAATTCAAGGAAAACCTTGATGGCTATCATGGTGCAAGAGCAAGTATCGCTAGTGAATTAACTGTAGCGCTCTTACCAAAAGATGCTAAAGATAATATCATGCAAATCATATCTGATATTGCTGATAAATTTATCATCACTAGATAAAGTATGCGGAAAAGAGGATAGCATTTAAAGTATAAATCCTATTTGATTGCTTCCGACAATCATATGAACAACGCTTTATCAGCAGTTGGCAGACCTGCTTATCAAAACTGCCACAAACCTTAACTTAATCCATAGGGGGTATTATGGAAAACAGAGCAGAAGTCCTAGCTAATCTAGGCAATTATAATGGTGCGGATTTCACAGTTCGCAGAGTCCCTTTAACTTATCCAATAACACATAGTATAGCATCAGAACAGATTGTTGACACTCATGTTGGTTTGGTTCGTGAAGATACCAATCAATTGTTGAGCGTGGTCGGCACAAAGTATAAGCCTGTCAATCATGTTGACGCATTTAAAACAGCAGAAGAAGTTATTAAACTATCTGACTTAGACATCACAGGAATCACTAGAAAGACTGAGTGTTCTCATGATGGCGCAAGAGCTTTCAGTATCTATACACTACCAGAACACAAAGTTAATTTGGGTAGACAGAATGATGATGTAGCTCTTACTATATCAGCACGTAATAGCTTTGATGGATCGTGGTCGTTTACTGTTGAGGTAGGCGGATATAGATTCATCTGTCTTAATATGCAAGTGTTCGCTAATAACTTTGCAATACATAAGTCTAAGCATACTAGTGGTCTTAACTTACAGCGTGTAGCTGACAAACTATCCCAAGCTGTTAAGTTCTATGACCAAGAGACTGAGTTGTGGCAAGAGATGGTTGATACTAAAGTCGAACACGATACAGCTATGTCAATACTTGCATACTTAGCTGATGCTAAGACAGTTGATAATCATTTAAAGTCAAGTGATAGATCGTTTTATATCACAGATATATTATATGAGCCAGATGTTGTTAGAAACAAAACGCTTTCTAGTTTGTGGACTAGATGGTTGAATAATTCTAAGTCTTTAGATACGACAGCGTGGGCATTGTATAATGCTATGACTGAATGGGCAACGCATCAGACACCAGTTAAAAGGAACGCCATTAAGAATGTGGCTTCTATTAAGATGGATCGTCTTGATAAAGTTAGAAAGACTTTAAATAACAAGATGCTTCCTGCATTAAGGTTGGTGGCGTAATGTATAAGTTGCTAACAGTTAATGGCAACACTAAAATTGAGAAGGGCAATAATCTTAGTGATAAGTTTTGGTCATGTATCATGCACCTAAGACCTATCAATACTAAGATTTGCCCCTTTCAAAACATTGCTAAATGTAAGGCTGTGTGCTTAGATAACTCAGGTCGTGCAAGAGTATTCCCTACCATACATAAGGCAAGGAATAGAAAGACTAGGTTGTTTCTTGATGATCGTGAAACATTTATGCAACAGCTTTACTCAGATATTGAAAAGTTTATCAGAGCTTGTGATCGTAAAGGTAAGAAGCCTGCCATTAGATTAAATGGCACATCTGATATTCAATGGGAAACTATTAAGGTTGATGGCAGTCATGTCTTTGATGAGTTTCCTGAGGTGCAGTTCTATGACTACACCAAGATACCTAATAGAAAAGTTGAGGGTATCTCAAACTATCATCTTACTTGGTCATACTCAGAAGCAAACGAAAAGTATGCCAAGTATTTTGATAGCATACCTTATAATACCGCAGTTGTTTTTAGAAAAGACTTGCCTAAAACATTCAAAGGTGTTAAGGTAATTGATGGTGATGAGTCCGACATGAGATTCTTAGATAAATCTAATTCAATTGTGGGATTGATTGCTAAAGCTGAAGCCAAGACAGATGAGTCTGGCTTTGTAATTGATAATTAACTTGATTGAACGGCAGAAGAATATGGAATTTTTAACAGTAGTAATTATGCTTGCAACAATTTTTACAGGTGCAGTTTATACACACATAGACTACAAAGAAGATAAAAAGTATGAAGAATATGCAGAGCAATATAGAGAGGAAGAAAAATGAACAAGGAAGATTTGGATTTAACTATCACAGAAAATCTGGTTGAGCGAATTAAAAATCAGACAATGCTGTATGCTAAGTGTGCAAGAAAAGCAATTGAAGAAGCAAAGACAATGGACTTTGATTCTTATGATAGTCGTATAGATTATATATCGCAACGAACAGATGATTTACTAGGAGAATATCCAGAGATCATGTATCAAGATGAGTAAGCTGTCTGATTACATGATCGAACACGATATCTTTTTAGATGATGAAGAAGTTGCATTGAAGGAAGATTTGTGGTATAATCTCTGTAGACTTAACGACTTGGACACAACCATGAAAGAATTTATTTTGAGTGTGAAAGATATTGAGGGTGTTGTATTAGACCTCAAGACTTTTGCTAATGGAATTGCAGGAGTATTACATAACATGATAGCTTTAGGAAACATTAAAGCTATTGGTCGTGTTACTTGTGTAGATGATAACGATAGTTGGGACATGAAATATAAAGACTTGTCTCAATTGAGGGAGAATTATAATTCAATGATAGAATTAGGAATGGTTGATGAATACAACCAACTAATTAAAAGTATTGATAAAGAATATTCTCTTGACAAACAGTAGGCACTTGTGCTATACTGGCACTTATCTTGTTCAGGTGAGAGCCACTAAGACGCACAATGCCCTGTCTCTGTTCCCTCTAGATGCGTCTTAATCTTGGTTGCTTACTAAGATGAACCGCACAAATGGGTGCAGAGTTTGTGGCTCGATCCGACAAGATTGAAGGATTGATTTAACTATAACATGCTAAACAGCGAGGTAAAAAACTATGGCTATAGCAGAAGGAACGGCTTATTGGGCAAGCATTAAAACGCCTAACACACGATTTGAACCTGTGTATACACTTAACTTAGTTGTTAGTGAAGACGATGCAAATGATTTTGCAGGTCGTGGACACAAGATCAAACAAATGGATGAAGGTCCTGCAATCATTATCAAAAGGAAAGTAAATGGTCCTAATGGTATGGTTAGACCTGCGCCAAGACTATTGGATGTCAACAAACAAGAGGTTAATTACGCAGTTGGTAATGGCTCTAAAGTAAAAGTCCAGTATGCTGAATACGAAGGATCAAATAAATTTGGAGACTATAAAGGTTTAGACCTACAAGCTGTCCAAGTTCTTGATCTTATTGAATACAGATCAGAAGATGGTGCTGAACTCCTTGACGGAGAAGAGTTTTAATGGAACTTAAGACCATAACAATTGATGGTGTTCAAATAAATCCTGATGAATTGTCAGATAAAGGTAAGCTAATTGTTGGTCGTCTTCACAGATTGACTGATGAAAAGAATCATTTACTTATTCAACTTCAAGAGAAGGATATTGTATTGAAGGCTTTTCAAAATGAATTGATTAGCGAATATCAATCTGACAGTCCATCAGATACCCCTAACAAATCCGACTAACCCCTGTGCGTTTAGTGTGGTTGGGGTAGGTTCTAAGTGAGCCTGCCCCATTTTTATATGGAGGGTTCTCCTATGGAGAAAGAGAGAGGTAGCACTTGGGCAGAATATAAACTACCATGTCCTAAGTGTGGTGGCTCTGATCCAGTAGCTAGAAACTTAAATGGGACAGCTAAATGTTTTAGTTGTGGCGAATGGTTTACAGACTATGCGTCTACTATGGACAGTTCTAGTAATGGAATCAGCAAAAAAGATTTCGTGGTAGAAAAAGAACCAACATCATTTTTAAATTCTTATACAGGTGTATTTGCTGAGCTAACTGATCGTGGTATAAGCGAAAAGGTTGCTCGTAAGTATGGCACTAGAATAGTATATGATGCGCAAGGTAAGATAGCCAAACACATCTATCCTTTTTATAACAACAATGAAATCGTAGGAACTAAAACAAGATTAGTTTCTGAAGGAAAAGATTTTAGATTCAACGGAACATATGAGAATACTGGACTGTTTGGAGAACAGCTATTCCGTAATGGTGGCAAGCACCTTACAATATGTGAAGGTGAATGTGATGCGATGGCGGCACATGAAATGATGGATAGTAAATGGGCAGTCGTGTCTATTAAACGAGGTGCTCAGTCTGCTGTTCGTGATATCAGAGATAGCATTGAATTTGTTGAAGCATTTGAGAATGTTGTATTGTGTTTTGATAATGATCAAGCAGGCAGGAAAGCGGCTAGAGAAGTAGCGAACATTATAAAGCCGGGCAAGGTTAAGATAATGACACTACCTAATGGACACAAAGATGCCAATGCTATGCTACAACAAGCAAAGTTTGCTGAGTTTAACAGAGCATGGTGGGATGCCAAGAAGTATACTCCGGCAGGTATCTTAGAACTTTCCAATGAGAAATCCAAATGGTTACATCGAGAAGAAAAGGAAAGCCTTGCTTATCCTTGGGAAGGACTTAATAAGAAACTATTTGGTATGAGAAAAGGAGAACTTGTTACCTTAACTGGTGGCACAGGACTAGGTAAATCTAGTTTTACTAGAGAACTCAGTCACTATCTCATTAAAAATACCACAGAAAATGTGGGTATCATAGCGTTAGAAGAGAACTGGTTGCGCACCGCAGACGGAATCTTATCTATTGAAGCAAACGACCGCTTATATCTTACCGAAAGACGAGAGAATTATAGCGATGAAGAATTAAGCGAACTGTTTGATAAGGTTATACAGAAAGGTAGAGTATTTATTCACTCTCATTTAGGTGCAACCAATATAGACGAGATCTTTTCTAAGCTAAGGTATATGATAGTAGGGTGTGAATGTGAATGGATAGTTGTAGATCACCTGCATATGTTAGTTAATTGCCTTACTGAATCAGATGAAAGACGAGGTATAGATCAGCTAATGCAAAGGCTTCGTTCTCTTGTTGAAGAAACAGGAGTAGGATTGTTCTTGGTATCTCATTTACGCAGAGCATTAGGAGATCGAGGACACGAACAAGGTGTTGTAGTTTCCTTGTCACATCTAAAAGGATCTCAAGGTATATCACAGTTGAGTGATTGTGTTATTGCACTTGAGAGAAATCAACAAGCAGAAGATCCTGTAGAAGCAAACACTACTAAGGTTAGAGTTTTAAAATCGAGATATACAGGAGACACAGGGTTAGCGTGTCTTCTTAAATACGATAAAGATTCTGGTAGAATGCATGAACTTACAGACGATCTCACTTTTTATAATGAAGACTTCTAGGGGGAAATATGGAATTAGTATTTGACATAGAAACCAATGGATTGAATCCCGATAAGGTTCATTGCATGGTTGTAAAAGAATTAGGAAAAGATCCTATATTATTTAGACCTGATGAAATTAGAGAAGGCATTAACTTATTGTTACAAGCTGATGTTTTAATTGGTCATAATATATTAGGCTTTGATATTCCTGTCATCAATAAATTATATAATACAAATGTTGGAGAAGATTCTACCATCATAGATACTCTTGTTTTATCTAGATTATTTGATCCTGTTCGTGAAGGCGGACACAGCTTAAAGAATTGGGGATATATAGTAGGCTCTCCTAAAGGAGAAGAACCTGAAGAATGGGAATACTTTACAGAAGACATGCTGATCTATTGTAAGCAGGATGTTGTTTTAAATGAGTTGATATACAATCATCAGAATCAAAAAGAAAGTAAAGGATTCTCAGAAGAAGCAATCGTTCTTGAGCATGATGTATTTAAAATTATAAAGCAACAAGAAGACAATGGCTTTTATTTTAACACAAGACAAGCAAGCATGTTGGTTGCTGAGCTTAAAGAAAAGATGACTAAGGTTCAAAGAGAAGTGCGCTCTACTTTCAAACCTAAATGGGTAGATGTTAAGAAAGTTTTTCCTAAATTTAAGAAAGATGGTGAGCTATCTAAATCAGGACTTACTTCTGAAGAATACAATTCTTTAATAGAATCAAAGAGTTATGAGCCTTTTATGAGAAAGAAACTACAAGAATTTAATCTTGGTTCTCGTAAACAAATAGGTGAATACTTAAAAGACTTTGGTTGGAAACCAACAAAATTTACACCGACTGGTCAGCCTATTGTAGATGAGGCTTCATTGAAGAAAGTAAAACATATACCCGAAGCAAAACTTATTGCAGAGTTTTTGCTTTATCAGAAACGAATAGCACAAATAGAGTCATGGCTTAACGCAGTTAAAGATGATAATAGAATACATGGCTTTGTTATATCAAACGGCACAATCACAGGACGCATGGCACATCGCAGTCCTAACACCGGACAGGTTCCGAATACTGGTAGTGAATATGGCGAAGAATGTCGTGCTTGTTGGACAGTCCCTGAAGACTATAAATTAGTGGGCATAGATGCTTCAGGACTTGAATTAAGAATGCTTGCTCACTACATGAAAGACGAGGAATTTACACATGAAATCACCGAAGGCGACATACACTCCCACAATCAGCAAATTGCAGGACTTCAATCAAGAAATCAAGCAAAGAGTGCGATATATGCATTATGCTACGGAGCAGGAGATGCAAAGCTTGGCGCTGTGGTTGGAGGAAGCAAAGCTGATGGCGCAAGAGTTAGAAGGCATTTCTTTGATAATCTCCCGGCATTTAAAAGTCTTCGAGACAGAGTTGAAATCGCATCGAACAGAGGATTCATCAAAGGATTAGATGGTAGGAAGATAACAATCAGAAGTAAACATGCCGCTTTAAATTCTTTATTACAAAGTGCAGGCGCCATAGTAATGAAGAAAGCTTTAGTCTTGTTGGATAAGAAAGCAAGAGAAAGAAACTTAAATTATAAATTTGTTGCGAACATTCACGATGAATGGCAATCAGAAGTTCATAACTCTCATGCTGAATACTTTGGTAAACTTGGAGTAGAAGCCATTATAGAAGCAGGAGAACATTTCAGTATGCGCTGTCCTTTAGATGGCGAATATAAAATTGGGGAGGCTTGGCATGAAACGCATTAGAAAGCACAGTAGAAAACACCAAGGTTATAATACTCCTATCGAGGAACATAAGTTTAGAGAAGATCCTCGTTGTATTCGTTGTGACATTAGATTATGTTATGACAAAACAAGTGATGATTATAATTGGAGACACGCTCAAGTTGTAAGACATCACTATGTATGTGGCTCTTGTAAAAACCAAGAGAGTAAATCATATACATTAAAGAAAACTGCTAAAGAAATTAGCAAAGAATATGTAGCTAAGTTTAATGAAGTTAAAGATGGCTATGTATATATTATAACTAACCCTGCTTGGGAAGGTTGGATTAAAATAGGAATGGCAGTTCACCCTGAAGATAGATGCAACAACTATCAAACAAGCAGTCCGTTCAGAGATTTTAAAGTTTGTTATACTAAATACTTTAAAAACAGATTACATGCGGAACGAATTGCGCATTCTCTTGTTGCAAATAGGGCAGAAGAATCTATTCACGAATGGTTTAAAATTTCTGTAGATGAAGCAAAACATATAATTAAATCCATATAGAGGTATAGACATGGACAAAAAACTTGACAACACAAATACATCACCTCATAATAGTAATACTTTTACTAAAGAGTCTGGTCATTGGTATACCAAAGAAGGTGCGCCAATGTATACTATAGTAGGCGCTAATGGAAAAGAAAGAAACACCACATTAAGGGACGCTCGTTCTCTTGGATTAGTTCCTTCCGTTACTACTATAATGAATTTAATAGCTAAGCCTTCCTTAGAAAACTGGAAGATAGATCAAGCATTAAATTCTGCTCTTACATTAGAAAGAGAGGAAGGAGAAACTATGTCTGCTTTCACTTACAGATGTAAGCAAGACTCTCGCAAGGTTGGAATGGAAGCGGCAGAGTTAGGAACTAAAATCCACGCTCAAATTGAACGAGGATTCCTTGGACAATCCACGAACAAACCTTATAAAGCAATCAAAAATTATTTAGATGAACACTATCCAGACGAAGAATGGATAGCGGAGGACTCTTTCTGTGCCGATCAAGGATATGGTGGCATGATAGATCTGTATTCTAAGTCAGGAATCTTTGTAGACTTTAAGACAAAAGATAATCTTGAAGGTAAAAATCCTAAACGATTAGTATATGATAGTCATGCTATGCAACTTTCCGCTTATGCACAAGGTTGTGGGTTTGATAATCCTGAAAGAGTGTCTATATTTGTAGATAGAAAACAAACAGACTTGATTGCTTGTTACATATGGGATGAAGAATCACATACAAAACATTTAGAAATGTTTAATAGTATATTGAATTACTGGAAACTTTCTAAGAACTATGATCCAAGCGAGACATTATGAACGGAAGAAAAGCAAAACTAATTAGAAAGAAAGCAAAAGAATTGCAGGTTGAATGGATAAATACCTTGCTTCCTGACTCTAATCATGTTACAATAGAGACAGTAGATCAGGCGTTGCCTGAACAGCAATACTATATTAAAGGCGGAAGCCTTCGTCATTCTTTTATGTCTGATAAGTTTGTTCAGAAAAGACTAAAGAAGAATATTAATTTAACATATGAAGAATTAGAAAGCGAACTTCAAAAATCTTATGAGGTTAATGTTGTATGAGAAAACCTAGAAAGAGAAGACCTATAGAAAAAGGTCTGCCTAAAGGTTATGATTCCAAATGGGAGCACGAGCTTCATCAGAATGAACTGAAGAGTTGGACACACCATGAAGGCATAATAAAATATTCAATTCCCCACAAATACCATCCTGACTTTATTAAAATCATTGGTAAGAAAACCATATACTTAGAAGCAAAGGGTAGGTTTTGGGACTATGCCGAATACAATAAATACAAATGGATTAGAGAATACTTACCGAAGGGTTGCGAGTTAGTGTTTTTATTCTCAGATCCTTATGCGCCGATGCCTGCGGCTAAGAAAAGAAAGGATGGCACTAAGCGTAGCCACGCAGAATGGGCAACAAAAAACGGATTCAGATGGTTTGGTAGAGGAACTATTCCTACCTCTTGGACTAAATGAATTATTTATTTTTAATATTATTTTTAGAAAAGGATATAGATATGGATCGCAAAGCGTTGATGCAAGAATTAATTTTTGATGAAGGGAAAGTTACAGAGATTTACACAGATCATTTAGGTTACCCTACTTTTGGTGTAGGTCATTTAATATTAGATGCTGATGATGAATGTGGAAAACCTGTAGGCACAGAGGTTTCTGAAGAAAGAATTATGTCATGTCTTGATAAAGACATTGATAATATTTGTAAGGATCTAGATAGAAACATTCCTTTTTGGAGAGATCTAGATGAAGAAAGACAAAGAGTTGTAGTTAATATGGGATTTAATTTAGGAATAAATAGACTGCTACAATTTGAAAAGTTTCTTAATGCTTTAGAAAATAAAGATTATGAAGAGGCGGCAGTTCAGATGATGGACAGTCGATGGGCAAAACAAGTAGGACCAAGAAGCGAGCGACTATATCAGCGAATGATTGATGGTTCTAAAAACTTTATATAAGAGAGGGCAAACAAATGGTGGACAGAACAATACCTGCTTCGGTAATGGAAGAAGCACACAACTTAATAGAAGAAGATGCAGTTAATAATCCTCCGCATTATAATAACGGAAAGATTGAGTGCATAGACGCAATCCAAGCGATGCTTACACATGATGAATTTGTAGGATATCTACGAGGTAATTCACTTAAGTATCGTTGGAGATTTAAATATAAAAATGGAATACAAGATTTATTAAAAGCAGATTGGTATGAAGAAAAGCTTTTGCAAATCTTACAAGACAAGGAATGAAATGAAAAAAGTTAGTTTACCAACTCAATATCAAGAGTTTATTCATCTTAGTAGATACGCAAGATGGAATGAAGAGTTAGGAAGAAGAGAGACTTGGCAAGAAACAGTTGCTAGGTATTTCGATTTTATGCAAGAGCATTTAAAATGGAAACATAAGATAGATATATCTAATGAAAGACCTACACTAGAACAAGCTGTTCTTAATTTAGAAGTTATGCCAAGCATGAGAGCTTTAATGTCAGCAGGCAACGCATTAGCTAGAGATAATGTTGCAGGATTTAATTGTAGTTATGTAGCAGTCGATCACCCAAGAGCCTTTGATGAAACATTATATATACTTATGTGTGGCACAGGTGTTGGCTTTAGTGTTGAACGACAGTACATTAATAAACTTCCTGATCTTCCTGAAAGTTTATATAAAACAGACACAGTTATAAAAGTAGCTGACTCTAAAATTGGTTGGGCAAAAGCATACAAAGAACTTATGTCCTTACTATACGCCGGACAAATTCCCGAATGGGATCTTAGTGGCATCAGACCACAAGGCGCAAGGCTCAAAACTTTTGGCGGAAGAGCTAGTGGTCCTGCTCCTTTAGATGATCTCATGCACTTCACCATTAATATATTTAAAGATGCTATTGCTAAAGGACAAAAGAAATTGGTATCAATAGATTGCCATGATCTAATGTGTAAGATAGCTGAGGTTGTAGTAGTAGGCGGTGTTAGACGTAGTGCTTTGATTTCACTCAGCAATCTTTCAGATGAACGTATGCGTAATGCTAAGTCAGGCTCTTGGTGGGAGCACAACCAACATCGTGCGTTATCTAATAACTCAGTAGCTTATACAGATTCAGCAGAAATGGGAGCCTTTATAAAAGAATGGGCATCCCTATATGAATCTAAAAGCGGTGAGCGTGGTATCTTTAATCGTCAAGCGGCTGAAGAACAAGCGGCTAAGAATGGCAGGCGAGAAGAATACAAAGACTTTGGATGTAACCCTTGTAGTGAAATCATCCTGCGCAATAAACAGTTCTGTAATTTAACAGAGGTTGTTGTAAGACCTAATGATAGTTGGTCTTCTCTTTCTCGTAAGATTGAATTAGCTACAATCTTAGGTACATTCCAAGCAACTCTCACTAACTTTAGATACTTAACAAAATCTTGGAAAGATAATACAGAAGAAGAAGCATTGCTTGGTGTTTCTCTTACTGGTATCATGGACAATACTAAGTTAAACAGCATCACCCCTGTTCTTGAGGGTAACCTAGAAAAATTAAAAAGAGTAGCAGTCGAGACTAATAAGTTATGGGCAAAAAAATTAAAGATAAAACCATCTGCCGCAATTACTTGTGTTAAACCTAGTGGAACTGTTAGTCAATTAGTTGATAGTTCTAGCGGAATACACCCCAGACATAGCGAATATTATTTAAGAACAGTAAGAGCAGATAAGAAAGATCCTATTGCACAACTAATGGTTGACCAAGGCGTGTATCACGAAGATGATATAACTAAACCAGACCACACCCTAGTCTTTTATTTCCCTATTAAATCTCCTGATAAATCTTTAACACGAATAGACTTATCAGCTATAGGGCATTTAGATTTGTGGAAAGCATATCAAGATCATTGGTGTGAACATAAACCTTCCGCTACTATTTCAATTAGAGAACCTGAATGGTTGAAGGTAGGTGCATGGGTATGGGATAACTTTGATCGCATCTCTGGTGTTTCGTTCTTACCTTATGCAGATCACTCTTATCAACAAGCACCTTATCAAGAGATAACTGCTAAAGAATATAAACAATGGCTAAAGAAAACAACAGACTCAGTAGACTGGTCGTTGCTTTCTAATTATGAAACAGAAGACATGACAGAGAATACTAAAGAGCTTGCTTGCACAGCAGGTGCTTGTGAGATATTGTAATGCCTAGAAAAAACGAAGCAAACGTAATAAGCTATAGTGTTCTCATTGATCCTAAAGGTAAAATTACAACTGAGCAAAGTATTGCAGACATCTCTGTGATAGAATCTAAATTAAATCCAATTACATATTCTACACTACAAACAATTACTCGGGTAGCAAAAGAAGAATTTTATAAGATACATAATAAATTAGAAATAGAACTAGACGCTAAGGTATATAAGGATGTATGATATAAGTTTTGCAGACTTAATACATCCCCTATCAGTTGATGAGTTTATAGGTAATTATAAAAATAAACAACCTCTCATAGTGAAAGCAAATGATATGCGCAAAGATATTATGAGCCAGATAATAACTTGGGAAAAGCTTTCTGATTATATACATAATGATAGAGCAGTATCAGGACTTCAAATAATTACACCTGAAGGAAAGCTTTGCATGGAAAAGAATAACGCATATAAAGGCAGGAAACCTAGTTGGTCTAGGATAGATTACTTTGATAAAAAATATATACACGAACTTTGGAATCAAGGATGTAGTATTATATTAACTAAAGCATCTTTAATAAGTCCTGCTATGTCTGCTCTTTCCGGTGCGGTTGAGCGACAGTTTGAAGGTAGTGCGGCGGACGCACATTTATATTGTTCACCAATTAAGAATGCTTTAACATTCCCTTGTCATAGAGATAGTGATAATAACTTTCTTGTCCATGCCATAGGAAAAGTAAGATGGAAAGTTTATAGAGTATTTGCAGGAAAGAATGCTCCTGCTAATTTAACAGCACAACAAGAAAAAGAAATGCAATTAAGATATGATGAAACATTGACAGTAGGAGATATGATTTATATACCTACTGGACTTTATCACAAAGCAATTCCTCAAGGACCGAGAATATCTATTTCGATTCCTTTAGGAGAAGGAAATAAAAAACCATTAGACAGGAGATACTATGACTTCACCCCCTGAAAAGAGTGACGACTCTAAAATCGTAGACATACTAGGATTCTTTTGGTCTTTACCTATTGAAGATCAAAAGCAAATCTTAGATATTTTAAATAAAGGAATGGAAGAAAAGGAAAAAGAAGAATGAAAATTTTTATAGGTTACGATTCTTATTACCCCGAAGTTTATGAAGTTTGTAAACGCTCTATTGAAAATAGATCGAATAACAAACATGAAATTATACCATTGATAAAAAAGGATTTAGAAGATGCTAAGATGTATTACCGACCAGTTCAAGGAGAGTCTACAGACTTTGCGTTCACTCGTTTCCTCGTTCCTCACCTCTGCAACTTTAAAGGTCATGCTTTATTTTGTGATGTTGATTTTCTTTGGCGCTGTGATCCTGAAGAGATTGCTGATTACGCAAGCATATGTTGTGAAGATGACCATGCAGTCCATGTAGTTAAGCATCCTCAATTAGTTACACGTCCTCATGGTAAGATGATGGATAAAACAAATAGACCTTACGATAAAAAGTATTGGTCAAGTCTTATGTACTTTAATAATGAAAAATGTAAACGATTAAATATTGATTATGTTAGTACAACAGAAGCAGGAAACCTGCATGGATTTAAATGGTTAGATAGTGATGATCAAATAGGAGAACTTCCTGTTGCATACAACATGCTAGTGGGTTATTATAATTTTAAAGATCTTCCTTATACAAGGATACCTAGAGCCGTACACTTTACAGATGGCGGTCCTTGGTTAAAAGATTATACAAATGTAGATTACGCAGAAGAATGGCTCAGAGTACACAACACAATAAAATAAGTTTTCTCGAACACAGAAAAAAGCAAGAAGAAAAACACTTTAATAAAATTAAAGAAGTAAAACCTCTTGACTCTATTCTTACTGTGGAAGTAAACACCACAGAACTTTGTAATCGTACCTGTGTCTTTTGTCCCCGACACGACCCAGAAGTATTTCCAAATAGAAACTTACACATGACACCCAAAGGTGCAGAAGCTATTGCAAAAGAACTAGGAAGAAATAATTATAAAGGAAAGATTTCTTTTAGTGGGTTCGGAGAAAATTTTCTTAATCCTAAATTCCCTGAAATTATATTTCGTTTCCGCCTATACTTACCAGACGCTACTCTTGAATGTAATACAAACGGAGACAAACTTACAACAGACTATGCTAAAAGATTATTTAATAGCGGACTCGACTTGCTTTATATAAATTTATATGATGGCATAGAACAAATAAAAATCTTTCAAGATCAAATGAAACATTTTGATGGCTCCAAATATAAATATAGAATGCACTATAGCGAAGAAGATTATGGATTGTTTCTTAACAATCGTAGCGGAACTATTGATTGGATTGGTATTGATAAGAGTGAGGTAGAAGCATTGAAAGGAAAACCATGCCACTATCCGTTCTATAAAATGTTTGTTGACTGGAATGGGGATGTTCTTTTCTGCTCTAATGATTGGGGAAGAGAACATATAGTTGGAAACTTACAACAACAAACCCTAGAAGATGTTTGGTTTAGTAAGCCTATGAATAAAATCAGACGCAAACTAGCTAAAGGAAACAGAGAGATGTCTCCTTGTAATAAATGTAGTGTTGATGGTACGTTGTTTGGAAAAAAATCTTTTGATTTAATTATGAATAACATATGATAATATCAGGAACATACGGACTAGCAGTATACCTAAGTAAATACTTTGAAGACGCTAAGTATTATAGCGTTTATAAATTACTGGAAGAACCAGTAGAAGATAACATACTCATTAACTGTGAACATAAAGATTTTAAACAGGTTGAATTATTAGATTTATATTTTAATAAATGGCGTAAGCAAACAGACAAGCACATAATTAATATTTCTTCAAGAGCTTCTCAGCCTAATATATCTAAAGGTTATCTCTATGCTTCTCAGAAAGCCGCATTGAATCATTATACAAATAACATTGTATACAATTCTAATAAGGTTTGTAAAGTATCTACTCTTAATTTAGGATTAATGCGACACAGAACATTACCAAGTATCTCTTATCAAGACGTAGCAGACACTATTGAATCTATTATCAATTCTGATTTAGATGTTCCAGATATAACTATTCAGCATCCTGCTAATTATAAACAGATCCAAAATGCAAAACGCGCTAAAAAATTTAGTAATAAATAAAGATGTTATTCTTGTAGGAAACTCAGTAGAGATTCTGCAATACAATAACGGAGAACTAATAGACTCTTATGATACGATTGTAAGATTTGGTAAAGGATTCCCAACACCTGCAATAGAACATGCTATAGGAAAGCGCACAGATATTTGGCAGACTGGAATATTAAGAAGACATATGTTTATGAAATTTTCTGATGCCCAAGTCAGATTGTTTAATAGAAGTAGAATTTATTTAGATAAAGAAATAAAACAAAACAAGCTTCCAAATTTCCCACATGTTAATATGTATTCGGATAAAGAACTAGATCAGATTTATAAAGAGTTTAATTTTACAGATCCTGATCTGCACTCACCCAGACCTTCCCAAGGTTTTATCTCCCTTCTTTTTTTCACAAGAAAACTTCCTGCTTATAAAAGCCTTACACTAATAGGTTTTGATTTCTTTGCTAAGACCTATTCAAATAAGGTAGGATCAGGAAGACCGCATAGTTGGCATAAGCCACGCTTAGATACTCCTATTGAAACAGACAACCCACACACCGGAATTACTGTTGAAAGAGATCATGCCCTTCAATTAGAAAAAGAAGGCAAGATTAAATGGATTAAACTATCTGACTTTAAAGAAGAAGATTTACCTGTGCCTGATTTTGCCAAAGACATAAACAGACATAGCCATAATTAATTAGCTAAAGGATTAGCGTCTTTATTCTTTAAAGATTCAACAGTTGTTTTAAGAACTGCTATATCTTCTTTAATTCCTGATAGATCAGGCATCGCTTGTGCAGGATGTCCATGTGCTTTCAAAGCTACTATATCTTTTTCAATTGCTCCTATATCAGGAACATCTAAAGATTTTAATTGTTCATCAATGACTGCCATTTTCTTTTCTAGCTCAACCATTGTATCTGCCATTCCATCTACAGCAGTTATGTATTCATTCGTTGCACTTTCTATATTATCAATCCTGTTAATTGTTTGAGCGCCTTCATAGCCGAAACCTGCTAATGTTCCTGCTACTGTAACGCCTGCAATAATTTGTCCAAGTCTATTATTTAACCATTCCATGATTTCCTCCGTCTAAGTTTGGTTGTAAGTTTCTCATATTTGTTAATTGATTTATACTTGCAGAAGCTAAACCTGCAAATGCTCTAACATTATCAGGCAATACTGCGCTCGCATAAATATCTTTTGGCTCATACCATGTAGGTTGAGGAGGCATTGATGCTGTTCTATATACATCAAATCCTTCTACAGTTCCCATGATAGCAATTAATTCAGAAGAGTCTGCGTATTCTCCTGTCTCAGATTGCTGTTCTTCCATTTCTTGTTGCTGTTGTTTTATATTCTGTGCAACAGTTTGTGTTGGTTGTTCTGAAGTTTCTACTACAGCAGTCTCTGTGCTTTCTGTGCTTGCAACAGAAGTATCTACAGTTGTACTGGCTGTTTCTGTCGTCATAACCTCTGAAGTTCCTGTGTCCATACTGGCTACTGTTGTCGCTTCTGACGTAGCTCCCATTGAAGATTGTGCACCAGTATCTACAGCAGAACTCATTGTTAATACTTGTTGTGTCTGTACCGCAGAACTAACAATTTGTGCAGAGATAGAAGGCGAACTTGAAAAAGATATTCCGCTACCAGTAGAACCAGACACACTTGCTGATGTTGTTGTGCTAGAGGATGTGCCGCCTGATGCCCTCGAAGTGCCTGTGGAGTGCAAGGAAGTCCCTGCGGTTGTGCCACTAACACTATTAATTGCGGTAAGCATTGTGCCTTGTACTACTTTTAATTGTTGCTCGATCTTATTTTCTTTTTCATCTTCTTCAAGTTCTTCTTCTTCTATCTCTTCTTCTAATTCTTCTATCTCTTCTTCTAATTCTTCAAACTCTTCTAGTTGTTCTTCTAATTCTTCAATGCTTTCAAACTCTATAGCTTCTTCTATGGGTTCGTCTATAGGAGCTTCTCTTAAAATTAATCTTTCTGCTTCTTCTATAAGAGCTTCTCTTCCTATTCCCTGAGACGGATGAGCTTGAGCCATGTAACTTAAATCATATTCTTCAAAGTCTAATATAGAATCTAACATTTCTTCTTCAAAGATTGGTAAGTCTTCCATACTTTCAGGAAGTTCTTCCTCTACCATATATACTAGTTCTTCAAAAGGAATAAATTCTTCGGAAGGAGCTAGCCAAATTGGTGCATCAGAATATTCTTCAAGCATTACAGGCAAGAACTCTTCATAAAATTCTTCTACATAAAACTCTTCTATATATTCAGGAGGCTCTTCCCAAAAATATTCTTCCTCTACGTACCCATAGTCGTACTCTTCTTCATAGCCATAATCAAAATCATCAGCTATAAAATAAGCTACCGATTGCTCTTGTGTATATCCCGGACAGAAAGGTGCGTACTGTGGATCTAAGTCACATTGCTGATCATCAAATGCCTGCCAGTATCCAACGCAAGCATTATCATACAAAGGATTCAAACCACATTGCTGAGTGAAGTATGCTACTTGATAGCCTGCACATTCAGTACTACTAAGAGGATTGATGGCGCATTGATTACTATAAGATAAAGATTTATTTTCTAGTAGAGTATTAAAGTTACTATTATTCCAGTTAGTATTAACACAGGTTCCTGCCACATTTGTAGTTCCTGTATTACATTCATCGTGGAATAAATATTGTGTATACTCTGTACTTGTCCCTTGAAGTCCTATAAGTACATCGTGATTTATAATATCTAAATCGCCATATCGAAATTCTATGGCTGAATTATTTTCATAAAGAAGTAATTCAAAGGTGTTATCAGATGATCGGTTATACTCACGAAGATTGTACCATCCAACAACAAAGTAATCATTTGCACCATCAACCTCAAATTTTTTAGAAAGTATTTTAGATCCGTTATCTCTTATAAGATCAGTCCAAAAAGGATAGATGGTATGATTCGTGTCAGGTAAGGGATCAGGTGTATAGTCGTTGCAATACGCTGTGGTGAAAGAAAAACAACCATTAGTAGAAATATAGCCTTGGGTGTATGTCTGGTTGTAAAAATCAAAATCAAATCCTATGCCGACCGCACCCGATCGACTGTCATCGCCTAAATTATATTGAGTAGTTTCGGTATAGTTTCTCAGATCGAGAATACTATTGGTTCCTGTGGTCCATTCATTAGCACTTAGATTAAAGGATAATAAAAGAGAACCTATAAATAAACTAAGTTTGGTTTTTAAATTCTCTAACACAAGTGAGCCTTGATTTCTTTACCTTACCTTCTGTCTTTTCGGCTTTACATCTTTTAACGTATCTATCTTTAGCTTCTTCATAGTCTGGTCTATCTTCAGGATTCTGTCTCCATGCAGTCTTAGCTTCTTCTCCTATCATGCCTTCGTAAGGACAAGGAGTTCCTGCCATGTGCATTGCTTTAAAAACTCTAGGATCTTGGCAAAGTATTCCGACTGCCGCTATTTTCATGCCAGTATCATATAGATATTTAGAAAGTTTTAAACGCTCACAATTCTCATCACGAACTGCTTTTCCTCCTGATAATCCAAACACCTGTCCTTGAAACGCACCGCTTACTCCGGTTGTACACAGGTCTTGGCTATAACTCATAATAGAAGGAGCAATCGCAGAAGCAGGCGGCGCTTTCTGATTGATATTTTGCGTGATAACCTGTTCAGACTTGCTCTCATTTATATTTCTATTAGTGTTGTCGGATGTACTAGTATTAGTATTGTTGTTATTGTTTGTATTATCTGTAGTAACAGTTGAATCAGATGTACTTTGATTTACATTAGTATTCGTATTTGTATTATTACTAGTACTGTTATTAGTATTATTATTATTGTTTGTGTTATTGCTTGTACTATTACTAGTAGATGTATTTACATTATTGTTGTTGTTATTATTAGTATTAGTAGAATTACTAGTAACATTGGAAGTACTAGTAGAATTATTAGTATTTACATTCGTATTAGCATTTGTATTTGTATTAACATTTGTATTGTTATTAGTATTGGTAGCTGTCGAAGTACTGGTATTTGTATTATTATTTGTACTAGTGTTCGTATTATTATTTGTATTAGTATTTGTATTAGTACCAGTAGTCGTAGTAGTATTTACGTTTGTATTACTATTAGTATTTGTGTTGGTGTTGGTATTAGTATTGGTGTTTGTGTTGGTATTGGTATTAGTAGTCGTTGTACTATTAGTAGTATTTAACGAATTAGCTTCACAATACTCTGAGCCTGCGGTACAGGTTCCAGTTTGTGTATCGGCAACAACAGGATTACCAAAGAAAAGAGCAGATATGAACAATGCTCCTAATAAAAGTTTTTGTTTCATACTGCCCCCTCTTTAGTAGTATAAAAAATTAAGTTAGCAAATCAAAGTGTATAAGAACATCGAATATTAAATAGGCAAAAAGGACTCGGAACATTAAGCGATATCTATATAAGTCGCTTGTCAATGTTACAAGCTCCTCTTTATTAATATGTACCCATTTTCTATGGTCGTTCTTTTCCACGTTGTCACTATTTAATTTTAATTTGTTTTGGTTTCTTTTCTTCAGGAAGAACTTTTTTCAAAAAGATATTTAACATTCCGTCCTTAAAACTAGCACCCTCAACTACAATATCTTCTGATAAAGTAAATTGTCTTTTAAAAGAACGCTGTGCTATTCCTTTGTGCAGTATCTTATTCTCTTCGATAACATCATTAACAATGTCGTTTGAAGAATCATAAGAAATTGACAATGTGTTTTCTTGGAGTTCTATGTTAAGATCTTTTTTTGCTATTCCTGCAAGAGCAATTTCAATTATGAAATCATCTCCGTCTTGTAGTACATTGTAAGGCGGATAACTTGGTAGACTTTTTGAACCTTGAGACATCTGAGAGATGTTATCAAATAGACTATCAAATCCTACAAACAATGATGAAAATATGGGATCTCTAAAATCTACTGTCCCATAAAAGTCATTTTTTCTGACCATGATTTTCTCCTTATTATAAGCAAGATTAATATTAAAAACATACCCATCAAGAGTACGCTTCGTTAATGCCTCTCAGACCTCATATATGAGCGCTAGAGAGGACTTCTTTCTTTAAACAAAGGTTACCCCTTAGATTTAAATAAAGCCTTTATATCGGACATTTTATTTTTTACTAAATCGTAATACATTTTGCCTTTTGCAACAATGTCACGCATCAAGTTTGGCTCACAATGCCACATGATAATCATTCCGATAATTATTAAAAATAATATAATACTCATTCTTTACTCTTTGTTAATTCTAAATATAAAATATGGTCATTATTTACTGTTTTAATATTACAATGACCGCTAAATTTTTTAATCCAATAATGTACATCTTCTATAATTAAATGTGCATTCCTTCCACTAGGTAAACTCTTCTTTGATTCTTTCATATCAATAGCAAGAAATGCTTTCTTTTTAAATTTAGAAACTAAATGATCTATAACATTATCAATTAATTGTGGTTCAATATGTTCTAATACATCAGTACATACTAAATAGTCTTCAGGACTAGGATCAGCAGACCATTCAGGCAAAGCAGGATCGTAGTTTATAACTTGCATCCATTCAGGAAGAACCCACGACATGTTCTCTCCTTTACCGCACCCATAGTCTATAAATCTTTTTATACTATTATCATATAAAAAATTACATAAAACAATAATATGGTTTCGAGGACCTGTTCCCCAATCTTCGTCTTCATTGTGTAACTGCTGTAATTCTTTACGATATTCTTTTGTAATAAGAGTAATTATTTTTTACCTTTTCCGCCACGTCTAGGCTTATAAATATTTTTCCAAACAACGTCTGTCTTTACTTTTATTTCTTTACGTTTTCGGAATATAATATACACTATTCCTGCGGCGAATAAACCAATGATTAAATTTTCCATCATTTATCCTCTTTCTTATTACTTGCACCAAAATAAAATGATATGACAGCACTTGCTAGTCCACCAAGATAACCTAGTACTAAGTTAATTAATGCCTCACTATTTTGCTCAGGAGGCTGTAGCGTTACTAGGAAGATATATCCTAAGAATCCGCCTAGTACAGCAATACCCATAATGCGTGGTGTCCAGTCTCTACCAAACATCTTACGCGCATCTTGTTTATCTGCTGTCTCTAGCGCAAAAATATCAACATCTAGTTCTTTCATTTGCGCTTCAAATTCTAATTCTGCTTTCTTAACTTCTGCCAGTTGTTCAGGCGTAGCTACTGCCATAGCCTTCTCAATTTCTTTTGGCTTTGTTCCACATCCCAACACACCTGCAATAACTGTTGCGGCTTGTCCGCCTAACGGACCGCCAAGTGCTGAGCCAAGTGTAGGAGCTACCGCACCTACTAAATTTTTAATCATGTTGAATTTCATTGAACATAGCCTCCATTAGTTTTAAACCCATGTCTTCAAACATTGCTCTAAAGTTTTCAAGACTCATAAATGATAAGTCTTTCTTAACTTGATGAGTTCTATATATTTTATAAGCTTCTTCTAGTTGTCTTTCTGTATATAATAGCATCGTATAATAAATCCGTCAAGTATTAAATTCCAAAATCTTTTCTATTTCCTAAATTTATGCGAACAGGTGAGCCTTCTCCTGTGTCACTTCCAAAGTGTCTTCCAATATTTCTCATTTGTCTGTATATATCTGTGCCTGCTCTATAAGCATCTGGAATAAACTTACGACCTGAATCTGGCGCATCATCTGGATCACTAAAATCATACTGATCTATGACATACACATTATCATCTTTAACTTGAATACTACTTTTACCTAGTGTTGTTTTTAAAGAATAGTAAGGGTTACTTAGTTTATCAATAAATTCTAAATTACCCATAGACTCTCTGCCTTTTTGCGCAATATCACTTCTGCCTGAGTCTTCAGTTTTATAATCATCATACCCAATATTCATTCTACCTTTGCTTACATTTTCTTTAACAATGGCTCTTAATGCATTCAATTCATCAGTTTGTAATTTCTTCTCTGTTAGTGGTTCTTTTCCTCCAAAAATATCATAAGCAAACTGTCTTATATTTGTAGGAATGAGGGGTTCTTTTCTTGTTTTTCCTGTAGGAATAAAAAGTCTTTGTCCTCTTGTAATCTTATTAGGATCTTTAATACTATTTTCTTTAATAAGTCTATTAATATCTACTTTTTCTTCTTCGGCGATTTTTGATAAAGTGTCTCCTCTTTCTACAGTTCTAACTTTTCTCTCTTCTTTGTTTCTATTTCTTAGAAGAGCCGATAAAATTGCACCGCCTGCAAAATATTTTTCTCTTGACATCTCGGTTTCGTTTTGAGGAGAAGCAGATAACTTTCTAGTTTGTCCCGGCTCAAATAATACTACACTTTTCTCTCCTTCGTTATTGTAAATAATACTATCATAACCTAACTCATTAAATAGATTTCTAAGATCTCTACTGAACTTAACATCCATAGCTAGTTTAACTCTAGCATTATTTTCAACAGGAAAATGCCTTGACATTTCTCTTAATATAAAATTATAATCATCTATAACTTCTTCTACTCTTCCTTGAGCTAAAACTTTTGGAAATTTAGAATGTTTAATAATTGTATTTTGTAATTCTTTTCTAGACTTTAACTCTTCCATAAACTCTACGCCTTTAAAGTCTTCAACTTTTCTTGCGCGTAAATCTAATGGATTATTTAATCTTACTTTAAAAGGAACTTGTCCGTTATCTTTTGTGTGCGCATGTACGCCTACTTTATTTGTTATTATAAAGTCTTCAACATGTTCAGCATCTAAATCGCTATCAAGTTTTCTATATACAGTTTCAGTTATTCCTTTTGAAAAGTCTTTTAATTCTTCTTCTGCATACTCAGGAATAATTGCACCATCATTTAATACTGGTGCTTCGTGCCTTAATTCTCTAGTAAAAAAGTTTACATAATCTTGGTCACTATCTGTTACTTCACCACCAGTTGCATATGTTTTTCTTTTGTAACCCGATCTAAAAGACTTTCTAGCATAAGGAGAAGGATCTCCTTTTTTAGGTTTCTTAGGTTTTTTCTCTGGTCCAAAGACACGATCCCAAGTTGCTTTATCAAAAGCTTTTCCATAATCTTTAATTTGTTGTTTTGCTTCTTCATCCATTAACATTGGATAAGCGGCAGACAAAGGAAGGTTTGCGGCAACAGTTTGTCCTATTCCTTTTCTATATAAAACAGAATCAACTACGTCTTGTACAATAGGTCCTGCCGGAGCTTTAAGTAAAGCACCCATTTGTCCACTACCATATCCGGCATTAACATTATATCTATAAAGATATTCAAAAGGTCCTAATCCTCCCCATCTTTGAACAGCTTTCAATGCTATTTGTTCTGGCTCGTCTTCTAAACTTCTTCCTTGACTACGTAAAGCATTCATCATTGTAGCAACTCCTGTCATCATTGTCATCATTGCAACAATTTGAGGTGTAGCTTGTACAGGGTTTTGATATACTTCTGTTGCTACTCGTTTTAATACTGTATTATTAAACGCAGTAGGATATCCGGCAAACTGAGTAAGAAGTGTTCCGGCAGGTGAGCCATACCATAAAGGTCTATTAGCTTCTACAGTACTTGGATTAAGAATAATTTCTTTTGCAAATCTTGTAGCTCCCCTAACATAATGGTTTTCATAGAATGATAAGTTTGTACTTTCCCATCCTCTTTTTTTAGATTTCGTTGACAAATTTCCTTTTTCTATAGCAGACTCATCGCTTCTTCTTTTCCATTTTCCTGTAACAGCAAGTTGACCTTTTACTTGCTTATTACTTTTTGCTAGTGCTTCAGAAAAATTACCATTTTCATCTAAAGAATTTTTATACCAAGCCATTGCTTTTCTATCATCAATGCCTGCTTCCCAAAGTTTTTTAGTTTCTAATTTAAATTGTTCGTCTGTTAATTTTGCAATTCCAGTTGCATGATTATAAAGTCTTTCAGAACTTTCTAGAATCATTCTTTTACCAGTAGTAAATGCCGCTAACTGTACAGCACCTGTCCATTGAGTAAGTAAGTTAGCTTGGAAGAAAGTATTTTGAATTGTTTTTGCTAGGTTACTGCTTGGTGCTTCACCATATAATCCTTCAAGTCTTTGAAAAACTGCTTGCTCCATTGCCAATCCTGTTTTATATGCTTCTTCCCAAACAGCATCGTCAATATCTTTAAAGCCTTTTACATCTTCTCCCTTAACTTTTTTCCATGCACGTCCCCATCTTTCCATGTCCTTTTTAATTCCTTTGCCCATGGCATTAAAAAAGTCTTTACCTGCTTGTGGATAATCTTTCCATTCAACTCTTCCGGCTAATAAGAAAGGTTCTGTTAAACTTGAAATTGTAGCTAAAGGTAAGTGAGCAAGCTGTTGTGAAAGTTTAAGTGTATCTGATATATGTCCCCAAGCACCTGTCCATCTTTTATAAGTATCTATGCCTGTCATTTCACCATACATTTTCTCAACATATTTTACAACTTTATTAGACTCAGTAATATCTACTCCATTTTCTCTAAGCTCGTCTCTTATTTTTAATAAAACATTGTCTTTAAAATCTTCTGGTCCCTTACCAAACTTTCTTGTTCGAGCTATGGATCTAGATGAAGAGTTAATATAGTCTGACATTACTCTCACAATATCATTGTCTATATATGGAGCAAATAAAGAATCGTCTATTTCACTAAACACTCTTGATTTTTGAAAACCTGCTCCCGGCTTTGCTCTAAACATTACATTACTTGCAGGCGCGACACTCCATTGACCATAATTTATTGTTTCTAAATACATAGGATTTAAAAAAGGATCGTCAGCATAGCTTAACATATCGTCTACAATTTTTGTAGCTTTTAATTCTTTAGCATCTAACCATATAGCATCATAAAGTTCTGTATTTGTTTCTTTTAATTTAAACAATTCTTCGGGACTCTTTACACCATTCTTTTGCATAGCTTCTTGTACAAAATCTCTTCCAAAAGCTATTTGATCTCTTGTCATTGATTCTGCTGTTAAGAAAACATCTTTTTGTTTTTTAATTGTATCAGGAAACAATCCTGACTTGTCTAGTTTTCCTGCATATGCAAAATTATATAATTCTTCTAGTGTATTTATTTGAGAAGGAATACTAACATCTCTTTTAAATTCCGAAATCTTTTTAAAAGGTTTGTTAGTTTTAGGATCTATAAGATGTCTAAATTGTTGGGGATCATATGCATCTGATAATGACACATAGCCTGCTTGATATGAGGCTGAGCTTAAAGGATCTGCATGTGGCGAATCTATAATAATTTTTTCAAAGTTTGCACGATCGGCAATAATTTTATCGTGTTGAAATTTTCTAGGAAAATAATTTAATACTTGTTGTACAGGTAAAAGAACACCTTCCGTAACCAAAGCCTTAAACATTGTATTTGACAGGTCTTGTAGTTGCATAGCCGCATCTATTAAATCTGTATCAATGTCATCAAAAAGAATTGTTTTATTAACTCCTTCGTCTCCTACATACTGTACTTCTTTTCCAATCATAGGCTCCATTACTGTAACATCTTTACCCTCTATTTTTTGAGTAACACGAGTATTAATATCACCATAACCGCCGTCTGCTTGTTTTCTTATACGTAATGCAAGACCTACTACCATCCCTTGTTTATTAGGATCTAACTTATCAGTTAAAATATTTTCTGCATTTCTCCAAAATCCTTTTCCTTTTTGTCTTCCGGCTCTGCTTACATTTTGCATAGATTTTTGTAAAGAATACTGCCAAGGAGATCTAAACATATTCCAAATTTCTGCAAAAGTTCCTCCTTCTGCTTGAATATCTACTCCTTCAACAACATCTTTTGTAACTCTTTTATACCAATCATATCTTATATCTTCAAGAAACTTTTGAAGAGTTGGAGAATTGTTTGCATAATCCATTACTACAGAAGTTGAGCGACCAATAGTATATCCTATTGCTTTTCTAAAAGGTTGTCCTGCTTTACTAGCATATCCTTTTATATCGTCTGTTCTATTTATAAGCCAGTTTAGTATTTCATTTTCTTCTTCAAGATCTTCTCTTAATACTTTTGATCCTTTTACTCTCATTGCGCCTACAGAATCCATTGGACCAGTTGGACTAGCTTTTTTCTGTTGTTCTTTAACTTGTCTAACAATACGTGCTTCGTCTGAATATTCTTTCATCATTCTAGAATAGTAAGGACCTAACGCTGTCTTAGCACCAATAGCTCCTCCGACTGTTCCTCCAAAAACACCACCAATTCCGGCAGAAAGAGCAACTCGAGTAGCGTCTATGTTTTCTCTCAGTCCTAAATGCTGTTCTTGTCCTTGTAAAAAATAATCGTGGGGACCAGTAAAGGCGGCTCCTTCTGCTACACCAAACACAGCAGGCTTACCTAAAGCATTCCAATAGTTTCCTTTTAGTTCTTCTTTAAAAGCATTCTTATAAACTTGTTTAGTTAGTTTCTTTTTAGTCTTCGGATCTTTAACTAAAGATAATGAAAGTCTTTTTGTAGCTTCTTTCATTGCTTGTTGCATTCCTGCTCTTGCCGCAAATGAACCTCCAAGACTTGCAGGAGCAGTAAACAGAGTAAGTAAATTAACTGGATCTCGTACTAAGTCTATACCAATATCCCAAAAGGCTTCAAAGAATTCTCCTGCGCCTGTTACTTCTGCTCTATCAAATTATCTTTTAGCCATATATAATCTTCTTTTGTTTGTTGGTCCCATCCTTTCATCTCAAGCATACGAGTTCCTGCACTTCCAACATTCCAATCTGAATCTCTTAAGTATTCAATAATATCTTCGTCTTTACCTATGTTCTCAAAAAACCTATCTGCAACACGATTAAAGTCCGCGTTCCTTTCTAAAGAAGAAATTGAATATCCTTTACCAGAACCAAAGTCAGGTAAAGCAGGTCCTCCAATAGGAATACCTCTTACTTTTGTTCTAGGATATCTAAGTCTAGTTTTAGCAGGCGCAACATATTTAGGACTGTTATATGCTTCTTCTAATTCTTCATCTATTTCTTCAACAGGCTCTGTTGATTCTTCTACAATTTGTTGAGACAAAGGAATACCTACATCAGATTGTACTTCTTCTGATGTTCTTTTGTTATTTTGATTATTATATAGAGTTGCAAGTGCTTCTGAAATAGAAGGCTCTTCTTCTTGAGGAGCGAGTGCTCCTTCTCTTTGTTTCCTAGTAAGATCTATATAAGCGTCAAATGCTTGTTTTGTACTAGATGTCATATTTTATAATCCGTAAAGCTCGTCTTCCATTCGTCTAGGATCGTAAAAGTAGTCTTCTTCCTCAGGTTGAAGTTCTTCAAGAGTAGAAAGCTGACCTCTATCCTGTGTTCTAGGTCTATCATCCTCAATCGTTTTACGGTTACTGAGGTAAGGAGGAGATTTTTTTATAACGTCCGGTTGTCTTTGCATGAAAAATTCATATGCTTCTTCCCAACTTATATCATCTCCCATTGCATTAATGCTGTCTACAATTTCAGCATTAGTCATGTTCCAATCAATATCATAAGCATCTTTCATAGTTGCTTTAAATTCAGCAGTTGCAAGTCCTCCAAAATTTTCAACAGGATTTATTGCTTCTATTAATTTATTTTGAAGAGTTAATCTATCTTGTTCACTTATGTTTGTAAGATTACCCATTATATGTTTTATCTCTTCTTCAAGTGCTCCCAATCTAGAATGATCAAAATCCATATCCCAAAAAGCTTGTTCAGCAATAAACTGACCATCTTCTACTTTAAACATACCATAGATAGTACGATCTACAGTATCAAAAGAATGCTCAAAATTCATTCCTTGCTTACCCGATCCGGGTAGATCTGCGGCAACAATTTCGCTTTTATGTTTTGCAGATACTCCAATAACATATGCTGTAGCTCTTCTAGCTATTTCATTAGTATCTCTAATTGGTGTACTTGTATTAAACATAGCTTTATTAAACTCTTGATCTTCTTGTAGTCTTGCCATTAATCCTGCAATTCTTCTTTTATATCCGCCATAGTATTGCTTACCTATGTTTCCTTTAAGTTCTTCCTGTAACTGATCAACTTCATTAAAGACGTTTAAGTTACCAATTATAGGAGCACTACCAAGTCCCCATGTTTTCTCTAAACCCATCTGATAATTATTGTTATATAAATTATCTAAGTCACCAAGGTACATATCAATTAGTCCGCCTTCGCCGCTCCAATCGTCTACTGCCATTCCTTTTTCAGTCCAATCACCATAAGCAGGATTAGCTTTCATTTGATCACCTAGTTCTTTCATAGTTGCGTAAGGACTAACTCTATCCATAGTTATTTCCCAAGCTTCTTTTTCATAGCTTATTTCTCTAAAGATATTTATTCTCTTTTTTTCTTTTTCAAGAGCTAAAGCATAATCTTCTTCTGTTAGTTCGCCTGCATCAAGACGAGCTTGTAATGCGTCTAAACGCTCTTGTTTATCTTCATCATAATCATATGCCAATCCAAAAGAATCTAATACGTTTTTTACATTACCAACAACATTAGTAATTCTTCCGCTTCTTTTAAGTTGTCTGTTTTGATCTGCAAGTCTTTTAGCTAAAACAATTTCTAAATCTCCTGCACTAAGACCAGTAAGTCTTGAATATAAATCTTCCTCAGCGCCTATAGTAAATAGTCCTCGCATTTGACTATCAAAATCACCCCATCCTTCATACATGTTTTTTGCTATGCCTTTTGAAAGTTGTCTTCTACCAGTTCTAGCACTTCCTGTTCCTGTACTCGTATCAAGTTCTATGTGATCTTTAAACATAACATCCATGTCTGGTCCTAATGCATTAACAAAAGCATCAAAATCAGAACTATTTGCAAACGCCTCCATAAATTCGTCAGAGTTAGCATACTCTGTATCACCTTTAAAATTTTGCATATGATTATATAAAGGAGCAATTTTTTGTATTTGACTTTGTCTAACGTCTGCTTGTCCTTGTCTCAATGCACCAATAGCATTGTTTTCTTCAATACGATTATCAACAGCATTTTTAAAAATAGTTTGTCCTGCCATAAGAACACCCATAGCCATAGCTACGCGGTCATCTTTTTTTCTTTGCTTTGCCGCACGCGCCGCCATTTCGCCTTTACGAGCTAATAAAGAAGAGCCTAATTGTTCCATAGACATTGTGTCCCAATTAGCCATTAAGTTACCCATATCTGTTTGTTCTGGCATTATTCTCTCCCCATTAAACTATTATCAGAGCGTTCAGGTCTAGCCATTAAGCTCTCTCTTATTTCTGTTACATCTATTGCCTCAAGCTTATCCATAATTTCTTGATCAACAGGACTTCCGCTTATTCTTCTTACATTAACGTCTGAGAATTTTTTAGGGTTTAAATTATTAAGCTCATCTCTTTGTGCTTTTTCTACTTGACGTTTAACCCATTCTTCTGCCGCAGGATCCATAGGCTCTTCTGCCTCGTCTTCTTCTTCTCCACGATACATTTTAAAATTCTTAATACCTACTTTTTCAGCAATCGCCATAAGCATTAACATTACTGGTTCTATTAATAAGACCATTAAATCAGGATTAAATTTTCCTTTAGATAATCCTCCAATCAATAACATCTTAGTAATGTCTTCAATGCTTGTACCTTCAATCATTAATTTAGTTACTTGCCTAAACATTACAGGCTCTAATAAACTTAAGAATATAGCTTGAGATGCTTCTCTTAAGTCTACCATTTCTGGTGACTGCTCGTAAGGAGCCGCACCTTCTGGATTCCTCGTTAAAGATTGTCCGGGCACAGGACCGTCAAAAGGCGGTCGCATTCTTAGAGCTTCTTGGTCAATCATTTGATCTTTATTTAATTCCATATTATTAACCCCACGTTTCTGCCATATGTTGATCAAGGTTCCATCCCCAACCTAACATTGGTAATCCTAATTGTGGCAATCCTGAACTAGGCATTCCAAATTGTTTTAATACATTATTCTGAATAAAGCTTGCCGAATCATTTTTACTAAATTGAGTTGTATCTATTTGGTACAAAGGATCAGCCATTGTATCTTGATCTACTCCGCTTAATAAAGCTCCTGAAATTCCAGAAGAAGCCTGTCCGGGCATACGAGGTTTAATAGGATCTGGTCCGCCAGATAAAGTATAGTACAAGTTTTCACCTTGTTGATACTTACCATAAGCATCATAAATGTCACCAGTAGTTCCTACGCCTAAGTTTATATTTGCAAGTTTATCAGTTGCACGTCCGGCTACGTTTGAAAGATTATTAACAAGAGATTCATCACTACTCCAGTCGCTAAACAAGCCGGGATCTGATTGATCTCCAAACTTATGTCCTACACCAGATACATCTAAACTTGGCGGAGGTATATTTATTTCAGGCTTAAGACTTTCTGGATCAAGTTTTAAAGACTCTGGATCTAGTGTTACTTCAGGAACATCAAACTTAAGTTCGTCTGCTGACCATACTTCTTGTCTTTGAGTTGTAAAGTCTGCACTTTCTTTTATGCCTGCTCTAATTTCAGGACCAGTCATATCACCTACTACTTGTGTACTGGTTTTAGCTATTTCATCTATTTGAACTACATCTCCTCCAAACCATTCACCATCTTGAAGAGATACATCTCCTTTATATGATAATTTTTTAGTAAAGTTATTCCATCCTTCTTTAATTCTACCTGTAAAATCTTTTACCCATTGTCCAAACCTTCCAGTTTTTCCACCAGTTAAATTATTTACTCCGCCTTTAATAACATCAGTAACTTTTCCAAATACTCTACCAATAGTATTATCATGTACCCAATTAACAGCGCGTCCTGCCGCATTGATGCCTCTACCAATAGCACCTATAGCATTATGCATAAAAGATCCCGGCGCAAACAATCCTTGGAAAGCTCCTCCTGCCGCATTAAACCATGATCCCATAATACTCCCAATCCCCGGAAGCATTATGCCTAATGCAATGGTCCCTAGCGGTCCTAGTTTTCCAAATACTTTTGCTAAAGGTTTAAGTACAGCTTTAATTGGCTTGAATATAAACTTAGCTACTTTCTTAATTCCTTTCGCTACTTTCTTAACTAGCTTTTTAAAGCCTTTAAATATTTTACTTAAAAATCCCATGATCTCTCCTAATTTAAAAAGTTATTCATTATAGTTGTCATACCAGTAAGGTTAGTATTCCAGTTCTTTCCTTCGTAGGAAGCACCTTCGTTTCCTAATGCCGCAACCATAAGAGAAGCTCTTCGTTGTTGGTCATTATCCCAAGATCTAAAAGAATAATCCATTTGATCTCTTAGCTCTTGCCACAGAAATGCCATTGATTGAGTACTTAAGTTTAAAGCATTCTGAGCATTCTGTTGATTAACTGCATTATGTGCCGCAGTATTAATTGTATTTGCTTGTCTACGCCATTGGTAGTTACTTTGTAGAATAGCATTTGCTTGTTGTACATTAAACTGTTCTTGTGCAAATTCTGACTGTTGATTAAATTTATTTATATCAGAAACAAGCTGAGCATTTAAACGACTGGCTTCTGCTATATTGTTTACTCTAATTGCTTCTGCTTGATTAGCTTGTGTTGCATTAAACTGTTGCATTGCATTAAACTGAGAAGAATTAAACTGATCTGTTTGAGATTTTAAAGTCTCCATAAACTGATTAGTTTGTTGTTCTGTTGTAGCATTAAATTGTTTTGCCGCATTAATTGCAGACTGATCACTCAATAAAGATTGTTGTCTCATTTGAGCATCCATAACTGTAGATTGTTGATCTGCATTTAACTGAGCTACATCTCTTTGTAAAAAGCTTTGAGCATTAGTTACTTTTAATTTAGTTCGTGCATCTAAATTAGCCATATCTAAATTAGCTAAACTAAGCGCTTCTTGCATTGTCATTTGCTGAGCATTATTAACTTCAGTTAAACTAGTAGTTTGTAAAAATTTAGAATTACTAGCAGAGCGTTGTACATCCGCAGTAAACTGAGCGCCTTGCATTTGAAAAACAGTTTGTGCATTGTTTATTGCTCTTTGTTGTGCGTTCTGTGCATCAAGACGAAAAGCTTGTGCTTCAACATCTACTTGTTGCATTGCCGCATCTTTAATGCTTTGTGCATTAGCCATAGCAAGAGGTTGTGCAGATTGTATTATAGCATTAAATAAAGCATCTCTACCTACTGTAGAAATATTTAGTCCTCTATCAGACATAATATTATTAACAGCCGAAACCGCAGGTCTTGCCCAAACAGGTACTTCTCCTTCTTCAATTCCATCAAGAAGTTTATTCATTTGAACACTAGCCAACGCTTCGTCAGGTAGGTTTCCAATCATTCCTCTTTGTTCTTCAGAATAATTAGCAAGTTCTGCTTCTAGAATTTCAGGATCTGTACCTATTGTTTCTAATTCTTCTTCTGTAAGTCCTGCTCTTCTTAGTTGTCTATTAGCTCTTAAAGTTCTTTGAGTATCTACTCCGGCAGTCTTGACAATCTCTGCGTACATTCTAGGATCTTCAGGAAATTGTATTTGTTGTTCAATTCCTCTAGTCAATTGCTCGTCTGAAAATCTTTCTCCAGTTCCTGCTTGAGTAAGAGTAGCATCTACCATGTTTTGAATCATGTCAGGATCCCATTCGGCATCTACTCTATCTACAGGGGCAGTTTGTCCTCTTACTGTTTTTACATCTCTAATTTTTGACGGATCAAATTCTTCTGGCATGTCAGCAAGATCAGTCTGTGCTTTTTGTACTTTAGATCTATCTTGACCACGTGCATATCCTGCTTTTGCATCAGCAGTTACATCAGCCGACTCGCCTGTAAAGTCCATATCTTCTGTGACTTTTTTTATTTTAGTTGGATCTTGATAAGCTAATCCGGGAAGTTTTCCTTCTGCTCCTGCTGTTACTAAGTCTCTAGTTTCTTGAGCTTGTGCTTCAGTTCTTCCGCCTTTTTGAGTAAAACTTTTTGGTGGGGGAGCAACACCTACTCCGTAATAAGCACCGCCTTCAGGAGTATATTCTGATCCTGTGGTTGTAGTATAGCCGCTTCCGCCGCCTCCGCCGCCTCCGCCGCCTCCGCCGCCGCCTCCGCCGCCGTTTTTGCCTCTATTAGTGCCGCTATAATTATAATTATATCCAGTATTACCGTTTTCTGGATAATATCCATCATAATCGCCGCCTGCGTCAAAACGAACGCGTCCTCCTTTTGTGAAGTTTTCTCTTTCTTTTACATATCTTTTACGAGCCATTTTGTTTTCCTATTGTTTTACCTCAAATAATTTATCAAGTTTAGATTCTAACTTGTTTAACATACGAACTACACGGTCCATACTAGTTTCTAATTCTTCTTTAGTTACGTAATCTCTAGCTACTTCTTCTCTAGTTTTATTTAAAAGAACATCAATTCTTTTATTCTCTTGAGAATTTTCGCGTATACCATATATTACAGGAGCTAATATTAATGTTATAAAAGCAATCCAAATTTCTATTGTTTGTAGTTCCATGTTTATTTTCCAAATTTTAATTTATATTGCTCATGTCTTGCATTATAATTATCAGGGTTATCTATATCATATGGATTATCTTTTCTCCATATATCATAATAATTAGTCTTTCTAAGTTTTTCTCCGTAAGCCTCTACTTGTTCTTTCTTTTGTAAAAAGAAAATAATATAATCTCCATTATTTAATAAACTAGTACCTACTGTTTCAGGCATATGAGGATGGTCTTCACCTAATAATATTCCTTTTTCTTCTGCTATGACTTCTAATTCTCTAGCTATTTTAAAAGCTTCTTTAGCCGTCCATCTATCTTTTTCAAAAATAATAACAGTTACATCATGCTTATCAAAATCCATATTATGAATATACTGTTCAATTTCAGAATCTGGTTTGTCATTTGGAAACTCAACAAAATCAATTTTATTTTTTAATCTTGCTTCTTTGGCATAAGGACAAGGAGGCAATCCTCCAAAGTCTTTATTTTTAACTTCGACAAAATCTTTCATCCAAGCTATAATCTCAGCAATATTTATCATACAGTAAATGTCACTACTAGTTTTTTATACGTATATCCATGATGTGTTATTGTTTCAGGATTTGTAAATGTTAGCCATCCGGCGGTAACACAATCATCATATGCTTTTTCCATACTAGAATCTTCTACAATCCATAAAGAAGATTCAGGATTATTATCTGAAACACTCTTATACCAAGCATCTATTTTTTGATTATATTCGGTAACATAAGTCCAACCTTGACTGCCGCTTGCATCTTCACGTATTAAATCAAGACTATGTGAAAACATTCCTGTTCCTTCTACTTCTCTAAATCCCATACCATAGTTCACAATTCGACCATCTATGTCTAATTTAAAAATTAAAGAAGCATTTTCAAAATATTCTCTAAGCTTTTCAAACTTTTCATCATCAGTACTTTCTCTGGTTAAACCAAACTCTTCCCAAATTATATTAGGTTTTTCGGCTTCCATATAAGGCTTAGATTTTTCAAAACATTCTCTAAGTATAGCTAAATCTATATCACTATAATTAATTGTTGTTACGGTCATAGTCATTCTAATCTTCCTCCCATGAATCTCCGTCCCAATATCTAGCATTATGCGCAGAACCTGAAGCTACTTCTGTTTCAATAATAGATCCTGTGTTTCCTGTAGCAGTACTTCTTTCAAATATTGAAGTATCTGTATTAAACGTACTAGTAGTACTCTTACTTGTACCAGTAGCTTTACTTGTTGCACTTGCTCTACTAGTTGCTGTTGTTTTACTCGTGGCAGTTGCATAAGCAGTTTCAAAAGCTGTAGTAGTACTCTTGCTTGTTGCAGTAGCTCCACTAGTTGCTGTTCCAAAAGCAGTTGTCGTAGTTCCTGCTGTGTTTGTTTGGAAAGCAGTATCAGTTGATTTGCTTGTTCCTGTAGCACTAGTAGTATCTGTATTAGTTGCTATTGTTGTATCGGTCGCAGTACTCTTACTAGTTGCTGTTGCTTTTGAAGTATCTGTATTTCTACTAGTTCCTGTTGCAATCGCTGTATCAGTATCAAAAGTTGTAGTCGTACCATAAGTCGTTGTAGTATTTGTAGCTATTGTAGTATCAGTAGCTGTTGCCTTACTAGTCGCTGTTGCTTTTGAAGTATCATAAGTTGTTGTAGTATCTGTATCAAAAGTCGTTGTAGTATTCGTTGCTATAGTAGTGTCTTCATCTGTTGATTTACTTGTAGCTGTAGCATATGCAGTTGCAGTATCATATGTCGTAGTCGTATCATATGCAGTAGTAGTATTAGTAGCTATTGTTGTATCTTCATCTGTTGATCTACTTGTTCCTGTTGCTTTACTTGTTGCAGTATTAAAGCTATAAGTTGTTCCAGTTGCTTTACTTGTATCGTAAGTAGTTGTAGTATTAAAACTATAAGTTGTTCCAGTACTTTTACTTGTAGCAGTTGATTTGCTAGTATTAGTATTAAAACTGTAGCTTGTTCCAGTACTCTTACTTGTAGCAGTTGATTTCGATGTATTAAACGTAGTCGTCCTGCTTGTATTAAATGTAGTAGATCTACTCGTATTATATGTTGTAGATTTACTTGTATTAAATGTTGTAGTTCTGCTTGTATTAAAAGTATAACTAGTATTCCTAGATCCAGAGGTACTCTTAGTTCCTGATGTACTTGTGTTTTTACTTCCAGAAGTACTTTTAGTTCCAGAAGTAGAGAAACTATATGTTGTGTTTCCTTCTACTGTACTTTGTGAGGTAGTTCTTGAGTTATTTGCTTTACCCCAAACAGTTGTCCAAGATGTAGTTGTAGATCTTGTAGTAGTTCCTGTAGTGTTAAACGTATACGCTGTATTAAAACTATACGCAGTACTTGTATTAAAACTATAACTTGTATTAAAACTGTAACTTGTAGATCTGGTTCCTGACGTATTAAACGTAGTTGTTCTACTAGTATTATATGTAGTTGTTCTACTGGTATTAAATGTAGTCGTTCTACTTGTATTAAATGTTGTCGATTTACTTGTGTTATATGTAGTCGTGGTATTAAACGTAGTTGTTGTATTAGTAGATCCGCTAGTCGCTGTTGCATACGTTGTAGTAGTATTGTACGTAGTTGTAGTATTAGTAGCTCCACTAGTTGCTGTAGACTTACTTGTATTGTATGTAGTTGTCGTATTCGTATCGCCTGATGTTGCTGTATCAAAAGTCGTTGTAGTATCAAACGAAGTTGTAGTCGCAGTACCATACGCTGTTTCAGTTGCAGTAGCCTTGCTTGTTCCTGTAGCCTTACTAGTTGCAGTTGCTATAGTTGTATCAGTATCATACGTAGTAGTTGTTGCTGTACCATACGCTGTTTCAGTAGCAGTACTTTTACTTGTAGCAGTTGCTGTAGCCTTATCAGTTTCGTATGCAGTTGTTGTATCGTAAACAGTAGTTGTATCTGTTGCATACGAAGTATTTGTAGCAGTTGCTTTACTAGTGTCTGTTGTTCTAGTAGTTGCTGTAGCATAAGCAGTCGTTGTATCAAAAGCTGTTGCAGTCTCATACGTTGTAGTAGTATCGTATACAGTTGTCGTATTTGTAGCGTATGCAGTTTGTGTAGCAGTTGCAAAAGCTGTTGTTGTATTATACGCAGTAGTAGTAGCTATTGCTGTATCTGTAGTTTGAGTAGTTGCAGTAGAACTAGTAGTATCTGTAGTTGCCGAAGTATTAGTATCAAAAATTGTAGTAGTACTTCCGCTTGTAGCTATTGTAGTGTCCGTATCATACGTTGTAGTTGTATCAAACGTAGTAGTTGTATCATACGTTGTAGTTGTATCAAAAGCAGTTGTAGTACTCCTGCTCGTTGCTGTAGCTCTATCTGTATTATAAATAGCATTAAAGAATGTAGACAAACTACCATCTGTCTCTTTTACGACAGCATAGTTTACAAATTTGACAGTCCCATCAGTTACTTTAATATGTAACTGTTGTGGTGTTTCTATCGAATCTCCATCCCATATTTTGAGAGCCATTAGTCAGTCCTCTCTCTTACACTACGTACCAAACGTGACCTGTCCTCTTACCGCTTCCTGATGTGGGTGCAGAAGTTACAATACTAAATCTATCTGAGTCAAAGTCTGTCATAGCTACTTGTTTCATTGTTCCTGCATCATTAACTACTAGCCTGTCTCCATCTGCAAGTGTTGTAGAACTAGCGGCAGTTCCTCCGTCCATTATATTTAACTCTGCCGCAGTAGCATCTACCGCCGCTAATTTTGTAAAGTCTGCTTGGACTAGTCCAGAAACACCATCTAATAAATTTAATTCTGCCGCAGTACTTGAAACTGCTGTGCTTCCTAATACTAGTTGTCCATCTGGAATAACTGCTCTAGCCGCACCGCCAAGAATTAAATCATCTGCTGATGTGTCCCAAAGCATGTAAGCACTTGCTGTATCACCAAAGAATTTAACATCATATCCAGTATCATCAACACCAACAGTAACAGTACTGTCTATCTGTACTGCTCCGTCAATATCTACAGCGTCAAGATTGGTTGTTCCATTTATATCTGCATCGCCTTCAATATCTAAACTAGCTCCATCTAACTCACCAGTTATTGTAAAGTTTCTAACACCTGTATAGTCTTTGTTAGCGTCTAGTATAACTGCTTTAGAAGCAATCGCTGTACCAACCGCAGTAGAGCCTAAATCAAGAGCATTTATTTCACCGACAACAACAGTAGCACCATCAAGAATATTTAATTCTTCTGGTGTTGAACTAATTTGAGTTGTAGTAGCCGCCGCCAAGACTGGAATATATCCGCCTTGGTTTACTAAATATTGTGTGTGGTCTGATGTAGGATCTACTATAGAAAGAGTAGTTTCATTTGAATCCGCAGTTGCTCCTTCAAAAATAATTGCATTACTCGCTTCCATCGTTACCGTGTCTGCCGTAGTAGTTGTGCCTGCTACAGTCAGCTTAGGAACTAATAGTTCTCCTGTGCTTGGGTTGTATCTTAAAGCACCTGTATCATCTAGCAGTCCATTAGACTCATCGTGAAAAACTATAGGAAAATTAGTGTTTGCTGTGCTGTCTGATACTGTAGCTGTAGCCGCTAGTGTTGCATTCGATACTGTAGTTCCTGCAATTACACTTGCTAAAGTTGAACCATTAACAGTAATTGCATCAGCTTCAAGAGTACCATCAATATCAGCATCTCCTGAAATATCTAAACTGGTTGCGTCTACTTCTCCTGCAACAGTTACTACGCCGCTTGATAGCGTTATTAAATCTGTATCGCCAGTATGTCCAATTACTGCACCATCAATTACAACATTATCAACAGTAAGTGCTGTAAGAGTTCCAAGACTTGTAATATTTGATTGTGCCGCACCTGTAACAGTCGCCGCAGTTCCAGACGTATTACCTGTTACATTACCTGTAATATTACCAGTAAATGTTGCAGTAACTCCTGTAGTAGTTAGCATTCCAGAACTAGGATTATAAGTAAGTCCTGTGTCAGACTCTGCTCCTTGAGATCCTGTAGCTCCATCAACAAAGACTGGATATACCGTTTCGTCTGTGCTATTATTTGCAGAGACTGTAATATTATCTGCTGTTCCTGTAGTGTCTTGGTTAAGTGTTCCAATTACAAAGTCTAACGTATTGTCTCCGTCTTCGTAGGTAACTGTTATATTTGTCTCTGTATTAGAAGATACCATAGCTCCTACAGTATCTGCAATATATTCGTTTAAAGGCGAACTATCTACAGTAATTGCATCGGCTTCTAAAGTTCCATCTATATCTGCATTTCCTGAAATATCTAATGTCGTAGCGTCTAATTCACCTGCTACTGTAACTACGCCATCTGCAAGTGTAATAAGATCTGTATCACTTGAATGTCCTATAGTAGCTCCATCAAGCCTAAGATCATCTACAGAAATAGCAGTAGTAGTTAAAGTAGTTCCGTCAAATGTTAAATTTGCTTCTGCATCTAACTCTGATGTAGTTGAACCTACTGTAACAAGTTCGTTTTCTGTAGGATTGTTTAGTGCAGAAATAGTTCCAGTAGCTACTAGATCAATCGTATTGTCACCATCTTGGTATGTCGCAGTAATATTTGTTTCAGTATTGCCTGAGAACATAGCGCCTACTGTATCAGCTATATATTCATTTAAAGCTGTTCCGTCTACTGTGTATGCGTCAGCTTCTAATGTACCGTCAATATCTGCATCACCCGAAATATCTAAACTTGTAGCATCTACTTCTCCTGCTACTGTAAGTACTCCGCTTGTTAAAGTAAGAAGATCTGTATCACCTGTATGTCCTATTGTAGTTCCGTCAATGGCTATGTTGTCTACGGTTAAGGCTGTTAATGTTCCAAGTGAAGTAATATTTGTTTGTGCGGCTCCGGTTACTGTAGCGGCAGTACCTGAAACATTACCTGTAACATCTCCTGTTAAAGGTCCGGCAAAGGCATCAGAAGTTACTGTACCATCAAAGTAAGCGTCTTTAAATTCTAAGGAACTTGTGCCTAAATCAATATCATTGTCTGTAACAGGAACAATAGCTCCGTCTTGTATTCTAATTTGTTCGACTGCTGAGCTAGATACTTGAACAAAGAATCCCCATCTATTGTTAGAATCATCTACTACAATTTTATTAAGGAAATCTAAATCACCTATTTGCGGAATGTTACCGCCTTGTCCTGCCGTGCCATCGTGCCTATGTCCGGTGCTTGACGCACTACTTGAACTATAAGTAAACGCGTTGACTAATTGATCATATTCATTATTAAACAACGCCGCAGTAATGGTATCTCCATCACTAAATGAACTTTGTCTAGTATAGTTTTGTGCCATTGTTACTCTCTCCCTGACGGTTCGTAATCTACATAAATCCCATTAATAGTATAAGGGGAGTTTTGATTGTTACTAAAAATTCTAAAATAATTACTTTTTCCACTACCTTCAACTGTCTGACGTACCATTGGATCTGTTTGACCTCCAAAGGTATATCCGCCTGCTGTTCCTAAAGTTGCTGTTCCAAACAACGATGGACTAGCTATGGCTAATGTATAATCTGGTGGCTGTGGACTATCCAGATCATCAAAATTAAATCTTATTCTAATTTTAGTATCTACTGTTCCTTCTGGTGTTACAGAAACTTTAACATACTTTAAAGTTTTTATAGTTCCTAAATCACCGTAGTCTAAATCAGGAGTTTGATATTTAGATAAAATATTAAGTTCGTTTCCTGCCGCATCTAACATATTATCACCAGTATCGTGATTATATACTTTACCTGCATAATCACCATGATAATATTTTTCTACTCCGTTTGAATCAAATCCTGAAGCGGCGGCAGAGCTTGCATCTATTCCTACTGTTTCAGACCATTGCATTGTTGTTACGCCTTGGTCGTTTGTTTTTAGAGTTCCTATAATTCCTCTAGAAGCTCCTCCTGTTGAAGAGTCTCCATAGTATAGACGATACTGTGCTTTGTCTCGTATTACAATACTTGCAACATTATATGTTCCAATATTGTCTGCTATGTTTTTTATAACAGGTTGTATAGATCGACTAACTGTTCCGAGTTCTACGTCACCAATTCTTACTGTACCTGCAAGTGTACGAATACCATCAGGCGCTAAGAATACAAGGTCACCTGCAATCTCTTGAATACTTCTTCCATCTAAACAACCTATGTTTTGCGTAATAGGTTCTATTCCAATAGTGCTACTATTATTTATATTAACTAATTTATATATACTGTTTTTACAAAATATAATCAGATCATCACGAAAGCTTTTTAGTCCTACAACTTGATCATCTAATGTAATGCTTCCTGAACCACTACTTGTAAAATCATCTATATCATCTGTTCCACTATAATAAATAGTATTTGGTGCTGTTGCGGCTCCTGCTACTACTAAGTGTCTATTATGTATTGTGCAAAATTTAGGATAATGTGTTCCGTCTACTGTAATCTCTTTAGCATAATAAGTTCTACCACTAAGCGCTCCAGTACCTGTCATTTTAAAATAAAAAGGTTTTACGCCTGATCCTTCATCAGTAACTACTACTTCACCATATTCTGTAGCACCTTCATATGTTGCCATATGTGCTAAACTTTGTGAAGTTCTTACTGAAGTACTACGACCTGTAAAAGTACTATAGTTATCTCCGCTACCAGAAACACTTGCTCTATTAATTAATAGCCATGTTACACCATCATTACTAAAATATATATTAGTTCCTGATGCGGCTAGTACACCATCTGCATAAATATGTAATCCAAATACATCATTATCTACATTTGGATTAGTAGCATCGCCTTCACCAAATAATGAATATCCGTTTATTCTACGATAACCGCCTGCAATATCTACTTCAAAGTTTTCTAAAGTAGTTGCCGCACCCGGTCTTCGTAACATCTCAAAGGCGCTTGAGCTTTTATCAAGTCCTCCTTCACACGCTAATGCAAAAGGTTGAGAAGCCATTATAGCATATCCGTAGACATATACTTAGGTGTAGGATCTGCTAAATTAGACCGCATTAGCCTAAGTCCTTTTTTATAATCATCTAAAGCAAATGAAGATGATTGTGGATTATCTTTAAATTGATACATATAATATCTTGCTCGTGCCATTAATACAGGAGTATACATATCAGGAAATACAATTGTATCTCCATGAGAACTTAATGCTGTAGGTAGATCCCACGCATAAAACCATACTCTATAGACTTTATCTGGTATGGGACTCACACCAAATTTTCTTGAATCAGGACTTCTTATAATATAACTAGGCTCTCCATAGTTTTGAGTATCTGCATCGTCTTGGTTTTCACTAGCTCTAAAATGATCTTTCCATTCTTCCAAAGTCATAAAAGATAAATTTTTACTTGTATAAGGAGCAGACGCTCCGCTTACTCCTATTGTAGTTAAATAAAAATCGTTCCAATCTACTGCACCATAGTCTGTAGTTATACTAGAACTAGATGCTTTTAATTCATACCAACGTGTTCCTGCAACTGTTTCTACATATACATTACCATAAAACGGATCCGTTGCTCCGCTTTCGCCTGTAGCTAAAAAAGACCATCTAGGCTCAGCACTTACAATATCATTATACGCTCTGTTTACACAATCTTTTGCAAACTGTTGAATGCCTATTGCTCCAGAAAAGTTAGAAGCAGTTAAAACAACTTCATTAGTTTCTCTGAGTAATTCATTTGTTAATTGTAAGTAAGTAGTTGCCATTAGCCTTTTTGCCTATTGTAATTTTTTTGTTGTTTATTACCAAAGATTCTGTCCCAACCTTTGCTGTACAGTTCTTTGTTTTCTTTATCTAGGAACTTTGCTCCTAAACCTAATTTCCTATTGCCTCTTTTCTTATTCTTTAAGATAACAGGTCTTGAATCTGTGCCTACTTGTGGCATATGTTTTACCTTTAAAGTTTAAGTATAGGGAGGAATACTCCAATAGAATATCCTCCCATATACCGTTTGGTTGCTTTAACTAAGATTAGTCGATAGCATAGAAAGCAGCTACAAGAGCTTCGCTTCGAAGTACATCAGCGCCATAGACGTGAAGACCTCTAACGATGTCACCAAAACTATCGGGATCACGAATGACCTCGGTGTTAGTGATTGCTTGTGCTGTCGCGCAGGCTGAGATATGTCCAGCTATACATTTTCCGCTTGCTGTAGAAGCGGCGGCAATGTTATTAGATTTGTACATATCAAAACCACGAAGCTTTCCGCTTGATACTAAGCCATTTCTAAGAGAACCTTGACCTGCGTTGTAGTCTACTGACATCAGTTTTGAACTAGATTGAGACAGTTGCTCATACCATGAAGGCGGAGCTACAAACCATCTACCTTCTTCAGGGATGTTTTGCTCGTCTAATAGTCTAGCCATAAATGCCATTACATCAAGAGGATCAGCACCAGTTCCATCAGAACCTGTTAGGTCGATAGAATTAGAACCGCCTTGATGTTGCCCCATTGTTTGAGTAGCGGCTGAAGCGTCAGCACCTAACACGTGGTCAGGACCTGAGCTTGAGACTCCACTAAACATTTCGGCAATGACACCTTCATCAAAAGCATCTTTTAGAGCGTAAGCTGCAGAAGAGGATGCTACCTCTTTCCAGTTTACGTGAGACATAGATTTCTCAATGTCGTCTACTTTGAATTTGAAAGCGTTTGCTACATCAACAGTAAGGGTTTCTTCCATGTCAGTAAGTTTGGTTTGCGTTACGTCAGCACCTCTTTCATACTGATAAACAGTAATCGTAGGTTCTTTAACGATCCGTACTGTGTCACCAAATGCAGAAATATCACCTGAATAATCAGTGTTTGTGATAGCTTCAGCTACCGAGGCTTTTCTAAAAAAGTTAAGTACCTTCTTGGAATAAACCTTAGGCATGAAGAATGCATTAGTTTGTCCAGTTACGGAGTTACCAAAGTTACCATTAGTATCAGTCGATTGCTCGAATA